>Ga0247735_1000011_pt1 | contig 282590 bp, 246 predicted proteins | sample UWRJL178409R2_FD_180934 | JGI IMG/M metagenome (GOLD analysis project Ga0247735, IMG submission 180934) | Plant litter microbial communities from Arlington Agricultural Research Station in Wisconsin, United States - UWRJ-L178-409R-2 | ecosystem: Environmental > Terrestrial > Plant litter >... | reverse complement strand
ACCGAATTTCTTGACGACCATAGAGCATTGGAACCACCTGATCCCATCCCGAACTCAGCAGTGAAACGATGCATCGCCGATGGTAGTGTGGGGTTTCCCCATGTGAGAGTAGGTCATCGTCAAGATTAAATTCCAAAACCCCTGATCGCTGACGCGTTCAGGGGTTTTGTTTTAGTAGAAGCCATAGAATTTCGTTGGAACGTTACCTAAGTAACGGGCTGACAACCGAATTTCTTGACGACCATAGAGCATTGGAACCACCTGATCCCATCCCGAACTCAGCAGTGAAACGATGCATCGCCGATGGTAGTGTGGGGTTTCCCCATGTGAGAGTAGGTCATCGTCAAGATTGAATCCCAGAACCCCTGATCGCTGCGCGTTCAGGGGTTTTGTTTGTCTGCTATAAAAGCTCAGCATCATTTGTAGGCTGCCGAAACTGCGAGTGGGTACGTCAGCACATACCGTTTTCGCGGTGTTCGGCAGCTCCTACAGGTCAGGATCCTAAAGCCGACCTCACCTAAGCAACGTCGCTTGTACCCGACCTTCCAACATTACTTAAACAGATTGCGCACATTGTTCATTGCATCATCTGCAAAAGCTTGAAGAAACGCCTCGAACGCGGGCCACGTCTCGGGTCCTCCATTGGAAGGCTCAGCAATAATCGTCCAGGTGGCGATACTCTGATTATCGCCACACTCCTGCACCGTCATCGCTGCCCACAAGTTACCGACATTCAAACTGGTGTAGATCAACGACCACGTCATAGACATCCTCTGATCGTCACGGGAGTTGAGCTGCTCAATCACAATATTCCCATCTTTGAACAGCTTCTTGCGTACACAGCGCACCCCGGTACCGGTGACTTCGCAATGTGCCAGTGCAGGGATGAAGACTGGAAAACCCGCAAAATTCCCGACGACATCCCATACGCTTCGGGCATCGCGCGCAATTTCTACCGATGACACCACGCGGCAACTTTCGGGATTCTTGATCAGGGTGTCGGGTTGCAGCATTTGTATTGAGTTCATGATATTTCTCCTGGGATGGTTCTCTCAGATAAAATCAATTTCTTTTAGATACGCGCAGCCCTTACTGAGTAAGGCTTGGCTCTTTCGCGGATAACGCGCGCCCATACGCCAGACACCTTCTTGGGCATTGCGATATTCGATCCTCGATATGTCACCGATGTCTTCCTGAAATCCATCCAGATAAAAGCCGAGTACCCCGAACAGCGCATTCTGTCTATCGACGCGCTCCAGCTGTTTTTGCCAGTCTGCAACGTTGACCAACTCGAAGTTCCTGCCAGCTGTGCGGAAAGAGTCGACGTACTCTGTCCAACTGAGGGGCTGAGGGTTGTGCAGATTGAACACGGCATGGCCTGCATCAAACTGGCCTGCATGGAAGGCGATGAATCGAGCGAGAAAGTCCACCGGCATCAAATCGAAGTTCATTGCGAACTCAGGGACCTGGCCCAGCTGCATCGAGCCCTTCAACATCAACATCAAGCGATTTTTGTGTGGCTGACAAACGCCGGTCACGCTGTTGAAGCTGATGTTGCCGGGCCGATAGATATTGACCTGCACGCCCAGGTCTGCGGCGCGGCGGAGAATGCGTTCTGCCACCCATTTGGTCAGGTTGTAGCCGTTCTTTATGTAGATAGGTGGTGTGGCCGCAGCAGGCTGCTCCAAGACGTAACCATCGTCTGCCACGGCGCTGGACGCTGACAGGGTTGAAACGAAGTTGAACACCTTCTTGCGCCGCCCTTCACACAGCTGGAGGCACTCGAAGATTGGCGCGACGTTATCAGGAGCTAGTGTTTCGTAATCCTGAACGTGATTTACGTTGGCGGCGTTATGAACCAGGACGCCGAACTCTAGATCCAAACGCTTATAGACCTCCTCGCTCAACCCTAGACGCGGCTGGCTAATGTCCGCGGGATACACCGTTACACGGCTCAGATCGAGATGCCCCAGGCGGTTCTCTTTCAGCGACTCCCGCAAACGCTGCTCTGCCGATTTCTCTCGACTGCCACGGATCAGGCAAGCTACTTCTGTGGCCCCACGTTCCAGCAGTGCTTCAACGATATGAACCCCGAGAAACCCGTTGGCTCCAGTGACAATTACCTTGCTGGCGTCCCCCAACTGGCTATCGGGCAGTACCGTCAGCGCGAGTTCGCTATTGGCATCCAGCAGCGCTTGAGGACTGACACTGCCCACAACGCTTGTCTCGTCTATCAAGCTCGCCAGTGTCAATACGGTGGGCGCCTCTATGAAGCGGTTGATGGGAATGCTGCGCCCAAACCGCTCGCGGATGGCCAACAACATCCGCGATAGCAGGATGGAGTGCCCGCCCAGATTGAAAAAGCTTTCGTCAGTCGAAATAACGTCAGGGGAAAACTCCAACAGTTCAGCCCATAGATCCACAAGCTGCCGCTCACGTTCGGTTGCAGGCACGCGCCGCGAGTTTTCATCGATCACCGCCACCGGTAGCTCGAGTAAAGCTTTTCGATCCAGCTTGCCGTTACTGGAAAACGGCATTGCGGGCAGCAAGGTATAAGCAATCGGTTGCATATATTCGGGCAGCAACCGCTCGGCATACTCGCGTAATACTGGGTTCGGATGTCGGTCTTCAAGCGTCGTTGGCTGAGCCACGAAGGCGAGCACCTGTTGCTGAGCATTGATGACCACTGCGACTTGTCGATACAGATGGCTGTTGCGCAGGCAATGCTCAATTTCTTCAGGCTCAACCCGAAAGCCGCGAATCTTCACCTGATTGTCCCGCCGACCACACAACTCGATGCCCAGCGGAGTCCATTTGCCTATATCGCCACTTCGATAGGCGCGAACCTGTTTCGCGCTGTCGAGCGCCAAGTTCACGTAACGCTCGGCAGTCAGGGCAGGATTGTTCAAGTAGCCCAGCCCGACACCGGGACCGATGATATACAGCTCCCCCGGTGTGTTTTCCGGCACTGGCTGGAGTTGATCATCGAGGATCAGGATCTGGCTGTTGGCAATCGGGCCGCCCAGGTTTCGGTTGCTGCTACCGACTTGAAATTGTCGGGCGGTGATCAGCACCGTGGCTTCGGTGGGTCCATAAAGATTATGGAAGCGACAGGTGCCGGCAAGCCGCTCGATGACGTCGGGCTCACAGACGTCACCGCCAGTCATCAGTTGCTCAAGTCCCAGAGGGCGGTCCAGCGGCAATATGCTCAACAGGGCAGGAGGCAGAAAAGCATGGCTGATGCCGTGATGAATCAACTCCACCAGCTGCGACGGGTCGCGGCGTTGATCTTCGCTGGCAACCACCAGCTCCGCGCCGACAAGCAATGTCGGGAAGATATCAATTACTGACGAGTCAAAACTCAGCGTCGAAAATTGCAGCACACGGCTGTGCTCCGATAGCCCCGCATACTCGGCATACCAAGCGGTGAAATGGCTCAGATTGCGCTGGCTGAGCAATACGCCCTTGGGTTGCCCGGTAGTGCCTGAGGTATAAAGCGCCATGCAGCCCGCATCGCTCTGCACTCTGGTGCGTAACAGGCCTTGGTCTGACATGCGAAGTTCAACACGGCTGATGTCCACCGCAGGGAATTCGGCGCTCGCCAGAGGGTGCGATCCGTCGTGCAGCAGGACTATCGCCCCTGAGTTTTGCAAAATGTATTGCTGACGCTGCAGAGGTTGGCTGGGGTCCAGGGGCAAGTAAGTTGCACCGCAGCCCATGATTGCCAGAATCCCCGCAAACAGCGCCGCAGATTTGGGCATGCAGATTCCGATGACTATCGGCGAGCTCGGGTCCTGCGCAGCTACCAGTGGCAGCAACCAATGCTGAATCGCAACGCTGTGCGCGTACAGCTCGTGGTAACTGATGCGTTGATCGCCGAAGCTCAGCGCGATTCGGTCGCCATGTCGACGCAGGCTATCATCCAGACGATTGATTAACGGCAGCTGCGATATTTCAAGGAACTCCGGTTTCGCGGTTTTATTGAACCGATGCTCGAACATCAAACGGTCGATGGCCTGCAGGCCGTAGTGATGTTCGCTTCGTGGCGGATCGATAGTAAGGACCGAGGCCAGATAACCAGTGTCTCGGGACGCGCGGCTGACCTGCGAGGCAGCCATGCTGACAACAGCGGCCATTGCCGTGTCGCGCAGCACGCGGCCATTACCCGAAGGTTCGACGGGCAGCTCGTGACGAGCGATTAAATGCTGTGCCATCTTTGAACCGTACCAGCAAAGAATTTCCAGAGAGGGCAGGTCCTGATCCGCCCTGTTACTCATACCCACTCGCAAGGCCAGCCGGGCATGGGCAGAAGCTGTGATTTCCAGCGTGCCATCGTCTATCAACAGCGCAGTTTCAGTGATCGAAAAGCCGTCCAGCTCCATCTGATCAGTCAGCTGCCGCAGCTGATGGCCGTGGCATCGCAATTCCTCAGCCAATTCACTGAGGGCCAGACTATGACCGATGAGCATAATTTCCAGGCGCCTCATGGCCGCACCCCCTGTGTCGGCAGATAGCTCGCAAGTGCCGTTTGCATACAGGGCGATTCGAGCATTGAACTGGTTTTGAAGAACCTCACGATGTTGCCAATCAGCGGATGATGGTGGTTGATCGGGAAGCTCACTGCGCGGGTTTCGTCCTTCAAGGCCTGCTTGACCGAGGGCGATGTTTGCAGTTGATCTATCAGGACGAAGTCGAAGCCGTTCTGTATTTCATTGGTCAGATAGTGAGCAATGAACACCGGCATGATCTGGGCAATGCAATGGCGATCCTCTTCTGGGGCGCCATGCCAATAGATGCGCACTAATCGCGACCAGAAGCTGGAGTGACGGCCTTCGTCCAATAGATGGTCGGCCATCAACCCCTTGATGGATGTTTTGACCGAATCATCTTTTGCGAATGCGGCAACATCATTGGTCACCGTGTTTTCCGCGATGGCGACGCAGATCAGCTCCACCGCACTGCGCAGGTGATCCGGGGCAAGCGCCAGTGCCGCAGGAATGGCCCGGCTGAGTTCGATTTCCCTGGGCAGGGTAATCGGTTCAATGCCTGTCAGGGCGATGGTCTGCTGCATGAAGTCCATGGCAACCAACGCGTGATAGTCCTCATCAACCACGACGGTCATTGCGTCAAAACGACAGGCGAACGGGAAGGGGATTGCGAACCTGTTCTTGGCGATGCTGCGAGCGGTCTTGTCGACGATTTCAGTCTCGAAGATCACCACATCATTGATGAACTTGTAGAGGCTCTGCACCAAGGCATAGTCGCGCAGATGCGGGCATTCACGTGTGAAGGTTTCGCTCAGCACCAAGGGCTGGCGGCTGAGCGGGTATATGAGTTTGTCATCGTCTTCGACCATGCGCCGAGGCCGCGTACGGATGGTTGCGCGGTCCTCCCAGGCGTCGACGAACGACAGATATTCTTCGGCTTTCATGACGGCGTCCTTGTCAGTTCATAGCCCGGCAATCGGGGTTGGTCGGGAGGCACATTTGAGCGCATGAGTCGGGCCGCGCATGCTGACGCGGAGCTTGTCCCACAAAGCGATACGGCTCTCGACGGCGGCAATGGCGGCCTGGCAGGCTTCGCGCGCTCGTTGTTCGTCTCCAGCGACCAACCGTGCAACCAACTGTTCCGCAGCGGGGCCATGCTCACCCTCATCAACATCAATATGGCGTTGCAGGTAATAGCGGAAAGTGGGCGCCTGATGGGTTGTAATGCCCCAGTCATCAAGGATGCGTTGAAACATCAGCGGGATGACACTCTCGCGCCCGTGCAAAAACGCGGCAGCCACGCAATGCGCAGGAGCGTTGAGGGCAGTATCCAGCGTATGGCTGACGAAACCGGATGCAGCCTCGCCCGCATCGACGCTTCGCAGGGCGGTCGTGTAGTGCATCCCTTGTGCTTGAAGCGTCACAAAGCGCTCTACCTGTGCGGTGCTGGCTCCGATTTCCCGCATGGCGTCCAGGTACAGCTCGAAATGGCTGTAATGGCCTGCGCCCCGCTTGTCGTCAGACTCCTCTCCCAGCACGATTTCGTTGATCAGGCGGGCGGCGGCTGCGTCTTTCGGTGGTAGCCAAGGCAGCTGCGTGCAGGTCAACTCCTGTTGCAGCCGTTTGGTAAGCGACATGAAGTCCCAGACGGCGAATACATGGGTTTCCATAAATCGTTTAAGTACCTCCAGCGTATCAATCTCCGCGAAGACTGGATGGTTTCCTAATTCGGCTTTCTTGCTTAACAATACTGAGTCCTGGTAATACATGGCGATCCCTCGTTTAAATGTTTTTAACCTGTTGTAGTTATGAATCTACTGCTGGATGTGTTGTGGTGTTGCACAGAGGATGTGAATTGCTATGTGTAATCAAATAGCATGCGCCGCTGACATGTCGCGCCTGACGCAGGCAGTAAGTCGGCATCGTTAGTTGGTTGCCGACGCCAGGCAAACTACAAGCGTCAAACGGCCACTCGCCCTTGGACAGGCGGTGCTCAGTATCTGATTACGTGGGTTTATGCAGTCCACGAGCTAAAAGTTAGATCAGGATCAAGTTGGGTTGCAAACTATTTTTTAATTATTTTAATCTTGAATAAATTGAGGCTGAGTGCGTCGATATAAAACCTCTTGGCGAGGTTTTATAGGGGTGTAAGCAACTCTTCCAACGGATTGGGTCGGAATTATAAATAATGAGCTCATGCCTCGCTCAGGGTTGCTTTCAAGCTGAATAATCAATGGTTGTGTATTTCAAGGGCAGTGATGGAAGTTAATGCCATCCACTTCTATTGCCGGTGCACGAACTCCTTTTTTCGTGGTGATAACTTTAATGTTGGCAGGCTAATAAACAGTTGCCCGTATCAACTTGCCCTGCGTAACGTCGTCATAGCGAGTTTGACTCATTCAACCGGCATATTGGGCCTGCGTGAATAGGACAAACCGCGATAAGAAACGAGGGAATAAAGATAAAGCTGGCGGGAGAGGATGGCTGGCAGAGCAGTCGCGCAGTTGATTGGCTTGGGCGAGGCTCGACGTGAAAGGTCGAGCCTGACGCTATCAGGCGTTGTCGGTCTCTTTCTGATTGGTTGTAGATGCCGGGTGGGACGCCAGGGAGTCCAGATAACGAGTGACGGCCTGCACGCCGCGATTGAGATGCACGACCAGAGCGTCGACGGTTTCTTCCACTTGTCTGGCTCGGGCAAGCCTGAGCAGTTCCCAGTGGTCATCCTGGGCTAATTTGCCCAGACCCATTTTTGACAGGTTAAAACGCAGGAAGCGTTCCTCTTCATTCAGACCTAGCTCCACCAGCGCCATCAGACGTTTGTTCCCTGCTTTGACGTAAAGGGACATATGGAACTGGCGGTTCAGTCTGCCCATTTGGGAGTAATCGGTTTCCACCTCCATCTTCTCGATATAGCGGCGGGCCTGGGCAAGATCGTCGTCGTCCAGGAGCGGGATGGACAGCCGTAGTGCTTCGGATTCGTGAAGGATGCGCAAGGCATAGGCTTCGATGGCGTCTTCGCCGATCAAAGGCGCGACTAGCGCACCCTTGTGTATTTCGACCTGCACCAGAGACTGTGCTTCGAGTTGGCGCAACGCTTCGCGCACCGGCATGCGGCTCACGTTGAATAGCGTGGCCAATTCCTGCTGACGCAATGGCGTTCCGGCCGGCAGTCGGCCGTCAAGAATGGCAGTGCGCAGTGTCTCTTCGATCACCGCGCGTGCCATGTGGGCCGCAGGCGTTTCCTCACCGACGATAGTGCTCAGGACGCTTTGTTTAGTTGGAGTGCGCATAGCCTTTGTTCTTCATAAGTACTCTTGATTGGACCGCTGGACGCTTGGACCCTTGCACAGAACGATGGGAGTCCAGGCAAGCTCTCAGCTGGTCTCAGATGACTGAGGCTTGGCCGTACGAGCGCTGATGAAGCATAGCGTGCCTCCCAGCATCGTGAGTCCGGCCAAGACATAGAACATCGTTATCGCAGGGGTATGGATTAGTAGATAGCCACAGATCACCGGGCTCAGCGCCCCACCGAAAGCCGCGAGGTTCTGTGCGCCGTAGTAACTGCCGCGCAATGCTTCGGGCGCTATGGTATCGACGAACAAATATTCGGCGGGGTAAATAATCATTTCACCCAAGGTGAAAATGAACATCGCGATGCACCAGGCCATCAGGCTGCTGGAAAAACTGAAGCCGATCAGGCCGAAGACGAAAAACCCGACGCCCAGTGCAATCCAGTAATGCATCTGCTCCCGCTTGAGCCATCGTCCGATCTGGTACTGCATGAGGATCACTGTCAGAGCGTTACAGGCCAGCACCGCCGAGAGTATTTTCAATGCGTCCTGTGGCGCCTGTGTCACCAGCAGGAACTGTGACAGATAGAGCGTGAAGCGGCCGTGAACGATAGTGCTCAACAGGCTGCCGCCGGTGAACAGAACCAGAACGCGGTCGCTTTTCAGCGTGCGCAGGGTGTCGAAGAAGCTCTGAGGCTTGGGGTGCCCATCACGCTGGGTCGGGGCAATGCCGATCATGAGAAAGACGCTGCCAAACGCGATGGCGCTGGCGATCAGGAACGGTGCCAAGGGCAGATAGCCGGCAATGATCACGCCGAGCATCGGCCCTGTCGCATAACCAATGTTGGTCAGGGTATAGCGCAGGGAAAACACCTTGGCCCGCAGCCCAATCGGCAAGTTTTCACTGATGATTGCCTTGGAGCCGATGAGAAACAACGCTGAGGCCGCTTCAGTGACCACCAGGGTAAGGGTGGTCAGGTACACGTCGTGGGCCAGTGTCAGCAAGGCAAAGCCGATCGCGCTGGACAGCATCGCGACGATCAGCAGCTTGCGCTTCTCCAGCCGATCAATAACGTAGCCGCCGTACAGCCCAAGCAGCGTCGCCAGGAACACGGCGATACCCATCAGCAAACCGACATCCTGCTGATCCAGGCCCAACCGAGTGCTCAGAAACAGGGTCAACAACGGGCTGGTGATAGCGCGACTGACAACGATCGTCAGGGAGCAGATCAGCAGGCGCCGTATGACAAGGGAATACGTGGCCACGCGGTGCTAGTTCCTTGTAATTCTCAGTTGCGCACTGCCGAAATGAAGCTTTGCGTGCGTGGGTTCTGCGGGCTCAAGAGGATATCTTCCGGGCTGCCGCTTTCGACGATCTGGCCGCCGTCCATGAACACGATTCGGTTGGACACTTCACGGGCGAATCCCAACTCGTGCGTGACTACCATCATGGTCATGCCTGAGTGCGCCAGATCGCGCATGACCGACAGAACCTCACCGACCAGTTCCGGATCAAGCGCCGAAGTGGGTTCATCGAACAGCATCAGCCGGGGGCGCATGGCCAGCGCTCGGGCAATGGCGACCCGTTGCTGCTGGCCGCCGGACAGCTCGATCGGATAGGCATCGCGCTTCTCCGCCAGGCCAACCCGTGCGAGTAATTCAAGGGCGTGCTCGTGGGCTTCCTTGGGTGAGCGCTTAAGCACCTGGCAGGGGCCTTCGACGATATTTTGCAGGACCGTCATATGCGGGAAGAGGTTGAAGCGCTGGAACACCATGCCAGTGGCAAGCCGTTGGCGGGCGATCTGGACGTCGGTCAGCTCATGCAGCTTGTTGCCGACGATACGATAGCCCACCAGCTCGCCATCGACCCACAAGCCGCCCCTGTCGATACGCTCAAGCTGATTGACGCAGCGCAGCAAGGTGCTCTTGCCCGAACCTGACGGGCCAATCACGCACAAGACTTCGCCTTGCTCGACTTCCAGGTTGATGTCATTGAGGGCGTGAAAACTATCGTAGAACTTATGCAAATTGACGGCTTTGACGATGTTTTGCACGGTGACTCTCCCTGGGCCGTCGACAAGCATGTTTGGTGATGGTTTTTTGTGAGGGGCTACGCACTGTTTCTGCCCGGCTCACCCATGCGAACGTCTGAGCAATATGGCAGGTTTTATCTTATTTAAATCAGACAATTGCGCTGCGTTAGATAATTATGTGGCGGTTGCCAAGCAGCGGTGGGTATGGTCATTATTGCGCTCGGCTATATTCGTGCTTGAGGTTAGAGCCTGTTGAATATGGCAAATGAGGTCAATCAGTTTTATGGAAACGCCACTTTCCAATTCCGCCAACTTGCCCTCCACGCCAGGAAGTCGGCCTGCACTCTCGCTCAGTGGCCTTGATTTCAAGCTATTGAGGGTGTTCAAGGCTGTGGTCGAGGCGGGCGGTTTCAGCGCCGCGCAGAATGAGCTGAATGTCGGGTTGGCGGCCATCAGCAAGCAAATATCCGACCTGGAAATCCGCCTCGGTATGCGCTTGTGTACGCGGGGGCGTGAAGGGTTTTGCCTGACCGAGGAAGGTCGGCTGGTTTACCAGGCGTCGATTGACCTGTTTGCTTCTGTGGACAGTTTTCGTGACCGGCTCAGTTCTGCCCAGAATGAATTGATTGGGGATCTGAGCATCGGCGTGATTGATAACACCCTGCAAGACAAATACTCACCGCTGATCAAGGCGCTGCGCACCCTGCATGATGAAGCGCCGAAAGTCAGGCTGCGTTTGCATGCCACCCAGCTCGACGATATTGAGCGCGGGGTTGTGGAAGGGCGATTGAGCCTGGGCATTGTTCCGGTTTACCAGCGCCGTGAAGAGTTTGATTACTTCCCGTTGTACCAAGAAATATCCAGCGCCTATTGCTCGAACGAGCACCCGCTGTTCAACACTGATCCAGCGCAGATCGATGTGGATGTGTTACGCGGTTATGAAGTGGTCAATCATCGTTATGCGATCCATGGCGACAAAGCCAACTTCGTGACCCTCGACGCTCAATCGGCTACGGCATCTCAGGTCGAGGCGGTCGCCATGCTGATCCTCACCGGGCGGTTTATTGGGTTTCTCCCCGATCATTTTGCCGGTCACCTGGTGCGTGACGGCCTGCTGCGCGCCCTGCGCCCGGATCTGATCACCATTGGCACGGACATCAACATGATCCTACGTCGCAACGCGCCTCGCAGTCCCTTGGTAAAGGCTTTTGCAGCGGCGCTGAAGGTTGATCTGAAGGTAGTGGTGTAGCGCGTTTTTTCTGTGGGAGCGGTGCTTGCCCGCGATAAGAACGCCTCGGTTTACGTAATGGACCGCATCGACCTTATCGCGGGCAAGCACCGCTCCCACAGGATGATCTCAATATTGGCGCGACGACGTGGGACCGGCTTTAGCCGGGAGGAGGCCAGTACATTCACCTGATATTTATCGTCTGAAATGCCGCCTTCCCGGCTCAAGCGGAACGCCGCCCGGCCGCTCCTACGCCGTCACATCTGCTTGCGAGCAAACATAGAATCCCCACAGGCACACTGCAGTCGCCCGTGCTCAGGCGGTGCCCTTCATCCCCGGCAAGCCCCAGCTCTGCAGCGGAAAGTCAGCCAGTGAGCCGAGCAGCAGGTCCGCGTGCTCATATTGCTCCACCGGCATGTGTGAATCCGGCACCGCGACGGCGTACATGCCGGCCGCTTTCGCAGCTGTGACGCCGAAAGGCGAGTCTTCGAACACCAAGCAGTCAGCAGGGTCCACGCCCAGGCGCTGGGCTGCGACCAGGAAGATGTCTGGCGCGGGCTTGGCGGCCGTGACGTGCGGATCATCGGCAGTCACGACGGTTTCGAACAGCTCGAACCATGCGCGATGCATTTCGGTTTTTGCGTGGAAGTAGTGCACCGACGAGCTAGTGCCCACGGCGATGGGAATATTGTTCGCCGCCAGATGCCGTACCAGCGCTTCAGCACCGTGCATGGCCGCCGCTTTCGGGAAACGCTCGTCCAGCATCGGCGCTCGGATGTCCAGAAACTCATCGATGGACAGTGGCAGCTCCAGCTCCTGAATCACGAACCCGGCAAAATCCCGAGCGCCGCGGCCAATGGTGTGCTGCTTTACAGCCCAGTCGAACGTGCGGCCATAACGGCTGGCAATCAGGTGGGTCACCTCGGTGTAAATCCCTTCGGTGTCCAGCAACAACCCGTCCATGTCGAAAATTACAGCCTTGATCGGGCCTCGTTCGCTTCGCTGTTCAGTCATCTTTTTCAATCCTGTTTTTTCAAACCTGCGACCAGCCTAACTTTTGTAGGAAGAGTATTGCTACCCATGTCTGAATCAGGAGCTCCTGCAACCAAATACACCGTCTGCTGCCCAAACCCTGTCGAAAAGGAGCATTCGTACACAGATTGGGGAAGCGCCTTGGGTCTTTTTGAAGCCGTCGATGGTAATCTTTCGCGACTTTTTGACCCTTGCAGCGAAATCCCGCTACAGGTTCAGGGACGAAAATCTCACTTACCAGAAACGGATCTCTTCGAGTCGACCCATGAATAAATCAGCAGGTATTGCAGCAGGCGTCATCATTGTTGTCGGGGCACTGGCCACCGGCGGCGCGTGGTACACCGGCACCCGACTCGAAGATGTATTGCGCGATTCGATCCAGCAAGCCAATCAGGAAATGGCCGCCTCGCTCAAGGGCAGCGAAAGCAGCATGGTCATTGATCTGATTTCAATTGATCGCCGGGTGTTCAGCAGTACAGCCCACTACCGTGTGGTGATCCATGACGAAAACATGTCCCAGGACGGCAAAGACGCCGAATTCCTGTTCGTCGACAATATCGAGCACGGTCCGCTGCCGTTTTCTCGCCTGAAAAGCTTCAAGCTTCTGCCGGTCATGGCGCAGAGCAATTTCGCGATGGAAAAAAGCCCGAGCGCCGAGAAATGGTTCGCCATGAGCAAGGGCGCAAGCCCGGTGACGGGGCACGCCAGCATCGGCTATGACCGCGCGGCGGCCGGTACCTTGCTGCTGTCGCCACTGGAAATGAACGACACTGACGGCAAGTTCACCTTCTCCGGGCTGGAAGTTGACGTAGAAGCCAGTGCAGATGCCGAGAAGCTGAAGCTGACTGGCAACATGGATAACCTGCAGCTCAACGTCACTTCACCTGAAGGTGAAGTCGCCGTCGGCGCGAAGAATCTGAGCTTTGACAGCGGTGGTACTAAAGGCAAGTCCGGTTTCTATCTGGGGCACAGCAATCTGAAAGTCGATCACGTCCTGGCTCAGGTTGCAGGTCAGGCGCCGATCGTTCTCACGGACGTAGTGAACACCAACCTGGCGCAGGAAGACGGCGGCAATCTTGCCGCTCAGGTGAGCTACAACGTCGGCATGATCAACTACAACGGCAAGGACGTGGGCGCCCTGCAGTCTGCGTTCAAGATCAGCAATTTCGATGTGGCGGCGACCCAGGCCCTGTATCAGCTTTACCAGACCAAGATCCTGCCGCAGCAACAGGCTGCTATCGCCGAAGATCGCAAATTCGAACTGCAACTCAGCCCCACGGATCAAGAGTGGATGAATGCCGAAGTTGCCAAAATGCTCGCGGCAAGACCGCATATCGAACTTGAAAAACTCGCGCTGAGAACCGCCAACGGCGAAAGCCACATGCGCATTGCTGTGGATCTGGCCAACCCCGGACCCACTGATCAGCCTTCGGCGGAAGTCGCGAAAAACGCTATCGGCCTGCTGGACGCCAAGGTCGTTTTGTCCAAACCGATGATTCGCGACCTGGCTACCCTGCAAGCCACCCTGGGCGGGCAGACGGATCCGGCAGCGATTGCCGAGCAAGCCAAGGCGGCCAGCGAAATGGTCGGCGCCATGGCGGTTATGCTGCAAGTGGGCAAAGTGGAAGGCGACAACATCGTTTCCAGCCTGACCTACGCCAATGGCATGGTCGACTTCAATGGCCAGAAAATGACTCCCGAAGAATTCCTGTCGCTGGTCATGAGCAAAGTGATCGCGATGCGGATGCAGTAAAGCGCATGACCTTTGTGGGAGCGAGCTTGCTCGCGAAGACAGTCTCCAGGCTTGAAGATATGTTTTGATTGTTCCGGCCTCTTCGCGAGCAAGCTCGCTCCCACAGGCGTGATCTCAATTTGGTGCGACGACGTGGGACCGGCTTCAGCCGGGAAGAGGCCAATAAATCCGCTCGCGAGCAACCATAGAATCTCCCACAGGGCCCGCATACCACAGGTAGGAGCGAACTTGTTCGCGAGGCTTTATTGCCTCCTAAACTGGTGGCTGGCGCGGGATATCGAACGGTGTCTCGTGGGCATCGATTTCCGGGCGAATGTTGCGCGAGGAAATTTCTGTGCGCAGTTGAGGCAGGCTTTGTGGATATTGCTTGGCGATAAACGCAATCAGCCGCTCGCGCATATGGCAGCGGGCGTCCCAGCTCCGTGATGAGTCGGCCGAGCTGAGCAGTACCCGCAGTTGCATGGCCTTGGCGTTAGTGTCGGCGACCTGCAATACGCAAACCCTGCCGTCCCATAGATGTGGAATATCCTCACAGATGCGCTGCACTTCGGCCCGCAGTTCTTCCACCGGCAGCGAATAATCCACCCAGACGAACACTGAGCCGATCAGGCTTGAGGTGGCGCGGGTCCAGTTCTGGAACGGTTTCTCAATGAAGTATTGCAGCGGTACAACCATGCGCCGCTCGTCCCAGATCTTGATCACCACGTACGTACCACTGATTTCCTCCACCCGGCCCCATTCACCTTCAACAATCACCACATCATCCAGGCGGATGGGTTGCGAAATAGCGATTTGAAGCCCGGCAATCAGATTGCCCAGCACCGGTTTAGCCGCAAAGCCCGCTGCCAGCCCCGCCAAACCAGCCGATGCCAGCAAGCTGGTGCCGATCTTGGCCACGGGCGGAAAGCTCATCAGGATGAGCCCGGTGCCGAACAGCAGAACCAATGCATTGACGCAGCGCACAAGGACTCGGACTTGTGTCTGGATGCGCCGCGCATGCAGGTTGTCCTCGATGTCCAGCGGGTTGCGGATCGCCACGGCCTCACCAACAGCCTTGACGCAGCTCAGGATCAGCCAGGTAAATCCGGCGGTGACCAGCAGGCCATTAACGTGCCGAACCGCATCGATCAGTCGCAGATCATCATCAGCGGATGTCCAGACTGTCTGCAGCGCGAGCAAAGGCATTAGCCATAAGGTTGGGCTGGCTGCGCGATAGATAAGTTGTTGCGGCAGCACGTAAGAGTTGGCGATACGTCGCAAAACGCTGAGGGTCACCCAGCGGATCAGCAGCGCGAGCAGAACAGCGAATGCAGCGACGATCAGGGTCTTGAGCCAGGGCAGAGGTACAGCCTCCAGCCAGCTCTGGGGCAACAGGTGTTCCATCGGGGGTACTCACAGCAGGAATGACTTTAAGCCGAGCGACCCCTAACAGTCGGGCCGCCAGCTGCGATGGCTTAAGTTGCCTGCAAGTTGTGAGCCCCATTGGCTATCAATTGTTCCCCGATGGCCGAACGGTTAGCGATTGAGCTGGTTTGGTCGCGCAGCGATGGGGCCGCAGCTCTGCGCCCACTTGATGCGCGATCACTTGCTCAATGAACGCCTCGCAATCGTTGAAGCTGGTGTCGACCGTGAACTCGGGACTGATCGGCGCTTCGTATGGGCTATCAATACCGGTGAAGTTCTTGATGCGGCCTTCCTGCGCGGCGCGATACAAACCCTTTGCGTCCCGACGTGCGCATTCGGCCAACGGCGTGCTGACATGCACTTCAATGAACTGTCCCGCAGCAAGGCTCCCCCGCACTGCATCGCGGTCGGCCCTGAAGGGAGAGATCGCCGAAACAATGACGATCAGGCCTGCGTCCACCATGAGCCTGGCGACTTCCGCAATGCGTCGAACATTTTCATGGCGGTCGGCGTCGGTCATACCCAGATCATGACAAAGACCCTGGCGCAGGCGGTCGCCATCCAGCAGATAGCTGTGCAGCTCGTTCTCGTGCAGGGCTTTGTCCAGCCGGTTAGCCAGCGTGGACTTGCCTGCTCCGGACAAACCTGTCAGCCAGATACAGCTAGCCAATTGGTTCTTCATGCCTTCACGTTGCGCTTGGTCAACGCACAAAACGGGGGCGGCCAGTAGCGGGGGATTGTTGAGCGCAGGCTTAGTCATAGGCGAATAGCTCGTAGTCGCGCGCATACACTTCCCGGACTCGGCGCCGGGTCGCGGCTGAGCAGAAGTCTTTGGACTGATGGGCGGGGCGCGGCGATTGATTGATGTGCGGCAGCTCAGCTTTTGTATGCAAGTGAATGCACAGTCTGCGGAAGTCTGCGTTCAGATTTTCCTGACGACCGATGAAGTCCAGGTTGATATGGCCCATGGAGTCTTGCAGGAAGTAGTGCTGCGGCGCGAAATGTATCTGTCTTGATATATTCTCGGTGCGCAGCCAATCATCTACAAAGGCGTCGAAATCTGAATAGCGGTTGACCAGTTCATGTGCTGATTTGTCACGGTGTTGGGCTTCTTGCAGCAAGTAACTGTATGCAGAATGTACTCGTTGTAACGGATCGCGTACAAACGCGAACTTGAAGTAATTTACATAGCGCTCATTGAACTGCTTCTCATACCAGTAGAGCGGCATATGTCCTGTAGGCGTGCTTCCGAAAAGGGCTCTGGCCACGCTGCTGCCAGCGCATTTCGGGACATGGATGAACACGCATTCCAGCCGATCAAACGCTTCGGGGAAGCGATTCTTGCCACATAGCGTTTTGTTGACCACTTGCCTGTCAACAATCGGCAGGCGATCGAGTAGTAGTTCACGCTGCGACCTTGGAATCAACTTCCAGAGTAAGCGGTTCATGGGGGGTACCTGAAATCTGAGCCATTTAAGATACGCGGAGATTACAATTTATTCATGATTGATGAGTTGAAGTTTGCATAGAATTTACATTCTTGCTGTAAGTAGCGAAATGTTCGAGTGTGTAAGTTTGTGGTTACTTAACTTGCGACGTTGGTTAAGTTATTGCGGCTTGGATTTATGACAGGCAACAAAAAACCCGCCGAGGCGGGTTTTCTTCAAGACCATTCCAACATCCTGTCGGTAAGCCCTCCGGGCCATGGCCGATCATCCTTGATCCTGTGCGCGTCCTGCGCAGCAGCTGTTGGATCCAATCTTACGCAGAACTCGGATTGTAGGACAGGGCGAATCGCCGTCAATCCGTGTAAGCCTTTCGCCATAGATGATAGTCATTCTCATCATTGGGGCCATTTTGATGAGTGAGTGCGGCTTTTTGCAATATTCCGTAACAAATGTCGGGCGCGGCCTTGAGTAGAGGCAATCCGAAGTGAACAATGCAATGCCACGCATTCCTATTGAGATTCACTGATGTCTCTGCGCTCCCGTTTTTTGGCTTGGCTTCTCCTGCCTTTGTTTGCAGCCAGCAGCCTCAATGTGCTGGCCGACGCCACCGATGGTGCGGCACAAGCTCTGCATTTACTCGATTACATTGGCGCGGATTACCCGTCGACAGTGGCCGAGGGCAAGGTTGTCGACGATGCCGAGTACCGAGAGCAAGTTGAGTTTCTCGGTGTCCTGCAAGGGCTGGTCGTGGCGCTGCCCGAGCGGACCGAACGAGCTGAGCTTGAAAAAGGTGTCGCCGGCCTCGCCGCTGCGGTCGCCAAGAAACAGGACGGCGCTGTTGTGGCGCGTCAGGCGCGTCAATTGGGGGCTCGCCTCGCGGTTGCCTATGAAGTGAGCCAGGCCCCGGTGATCACGCCCGATCCAGCCCGTGGTGCACCGCTTTTCGCTCAGCATTGCTCGGTGTGCCATGGCGACACGGGGGCTGGCGATGGTCCGGCCGGGATTGGCCTGGAACCGCCGCCAGCCAATCTGCGCGACGTGGCCCGCCTTGATCGGTTAAGCCTGTACGACATCTACAACACCCTCGGGCTGGGCATCGCCGGCACCGATATGCCGGCGTTCGCCGATCAGCTGGATGACCGTCAGCGTTGGGACATCGCCACCTACATCGCCAGCTTCAGCGCTCAGCCAGTGGCGGCACCGGGTAAAACATTCAACCTTGCGGATCTGGCACGCCAGACCCCTTCTGAAGTGCGTGCCGTTGAAGGAGAGCAAGCTGTCGCAACTTTCCGCGCTCAACGTGCGCAGCCTCCGCAGGTCCAACGCGGCCCGGCGCAATTGCTCGATTACACCAGCCAGACTCTGGACAAGAGTCTGGCGGCCTATCGCTCGGGCGATCACGAGCAGGCCTACGACTTGTCAGTGGCAGCGTATCTGGAAGGTTTCGAGCTGGTGGAAAGCTCGCTGGACAACGTCGACGCGAATGTTCGCAAGGACACTGAAAAAGCCCTGATGGCTTATCGGCAGTCTCTGCAGGACGGATTGCCGCTTGAGCAGGCTGTGCAAAAGCTGGATTTCGCCAAGAGCAAACTCAAAGAGTCCGCAGGTCTGCTGGGTAGCGATGGCTTGAGTACTTCGCTGAGCTACATTTCCGGCTTGTTGATTCTGCTGCGTGAAGGCCTGGAAGCGATTCTGGTCCTGGCTGCGATTCTCGCCTTCCTGCGCAATACCGGGCAGGAGTCGGCGGTGCGCAGCGTGAATATTGGCTGGGGCCTGGCCCTGCTGGCCGGGCTCGGAACCTGGGCGCTGGCGGCGTATGTGATCGATGTCAGCGGTGCCCAGCGCGAATTACTCGAAGGCGCGACAGCGTTGTTTGCCAGTGTGATGGTGTTGTGGCTCGGGGTGTGGATGCATGACCGTCGTCATGCCGCAGCCTGGCAGGATTACATCAAGAGCAGCCTGGTGGGGGGCGGCGGGCGCTTCGGTTTCGCGATCCTGGCGTTTTTCTCGGTTTATCGCGAGCTGTTCGAAGTCATCCTGTTCTACGAAACCCTGTGGTTGCAGGCCGGTCCTGCCGGGCATAACGCGGTATTGGCGGGCGGCGCGACGGCGCTGGTGTTGTTGATTGGCCTGGCGTGGGTAATCCTGCGCGGCTCGGCAAAACTGCCACTGGCCTTGTTTTTCGGCATCAACGCGGCGCTGCTTTGCGCGTTGTCGGTAGTGTTCGCCGGTCATGGCGTGAAAGCCCTGCAAGAAGCTGGCATATTCGGCACCCGACCCGTGCCATTCTTTGAGTTCGACTGGCTCGGTATCCATGCCGACGCCTACTCGCTGAGCGCGCAGTTCGTTGCCTTGCTCGCCATCACGGTGTTGTATGGCCGTAGCTGGTTGGCGGAGAAGCGCAGAGCCGAGATCGCATGAAGTCCTTGTAGGAGCTGCCGCAGGCTGCGAAAGCGGTGTGTCAGATGAATCGCATTCGCAGCCTTCGGCAGCTCCTACAGGTCATGTGTAAATTTTCAAATACGAGGAACCCCAATGCGCGTCTGGATCGATGCCGACGCTTGCCCCAAGGCAGCCAAGGATCAAGTCATCAAATTCGCCCTCAAGCGTCAGTTCGAGGTAGTGCTGGTCGCCGGGCAGAGTCAGATCAAGCCTACTTACAGCCTGGTCAAACTGATCGTGGTGCCCAGCGGTCCTGATGCGGCGGATGATTATCTGGTCGAACACGCGGTGCCCGGCGAATTGGTGATCTGCAGCGATGTGCCCCTGGCTGATCGGCTGGTGAAAAACGGCGTCGCAGCGTTGGACCCGCGAGGCAAAGAGTTCGACGCGCAGAACATGGGCGACCGTCTGGCAGTGCGCAATCTGTTCACTGATCTGCGTGAACAGGGCCAGATGGGCGGTGGTCAGCCCCCGTATGGCGACCGGGAAAAACAGGCCTTCGCCAACTCCCTGGACCGGATTCTCACTCGTCTCACCCGCTGAATCTAACCATGAGCCATGCATCCTAAAACGGTGCATGCCCGCCTCAGAATGAATCACTCTGCACAGTCTTCAGTAAAAATCAGGGGCACAAGTGTGCAGGTTGAACACTGCTCGATATCGCCTCTGCCCGCTTTTTTCTGCTTCACAGCGTTGCCCGGAAACGGCCTGGTTATTGCTCTGGCACCAGCCTGCCATTGAATCCGAATCTCAACCTGTTGATGTGGAGAAAACCCTATGAGTTCACCCAGCGAGTTCCCCCTGAGCGAAGCCCCGCGTGAAGGCCGCAAAGGGCTGCTGTCGATTTCCATGGTGTTGTTCAGCTTTACGTTCTTCACCGGGACCATGTTCGCTGGCGCCAAGCTGGGCATGGCGTTCAACTTCGTCGACATGTTGTGGATCGCAACGATCGGCAACAGCCTGTTGGCGATCTACGCGGCGGCGCTGGCATTTATCGCATCGCGCAGCGGGCTGAATACCGTGTTGATGGGGCGTTTTTGCTTTGGAGAGGCTGGCAGTCGGCTGTCAGATGTCCTGCTCGGATTCGCCGAACTGGGCTGGTACGCCTGGGGCACAGCGACAGTGGCGATCGTGCTGGTGAAAATGCTCGGTCTGGCGGAAGGCTTTACTACTCCGTTGATGGTGCTGTTCGGGCTGGGCTTCAGCATCACGGCAATCATTGGCTACAAAGGGCTGGATGTACTGTCCCGTGTTTCAGTACCCCTGATGTTCGTGCTGCTGGTGATCTCCATGTACATCGCCACCCGCGACATCGGCGGTTTCCAAGGCCTTGCAGCGTTGATCCCCCACGAAACCATGACCCTCTCAGCCGCCATTACCATGGTGTTCGGGACCTTCGCCAGTGGCGCGACGCAAGCCACCAACTGGACGCGGCTGTCACGCAGCGGGCGCGTTGCCGTGACCGCCAGCGTGGTCGCGTTTCTGTTGGGCAACGGCTTGATGGTCGTCGCCGGTGCCTGGTGCGCGATGGTTTATCAACAGGCTGATATCGTCGAAGTCATGATGCTTCAGGGCCTGTCGTTCGCAGCGGTGGTCATGCTCTGCCTGAATCTGTGGACGATTCAGGGGCCGACCATCTACAACGTGTCGGCGGCCGCCTGCCATCTGTTGCGCAGCGAGCGGCGCCGGACCATGACGCTGGCCGCCGCCGCCCTGGGCATCGTGTTGGCCATCGGCGGCATGTACGAGATGCTGATTCCGTTTCTGGTGCTGCTGGGTTCGATCATCCCGCCCATTGGTGGCGTGATCATGGCGGACTTCTGGTACCGCCATCACGGCAAGTACCCGGCTTTGTCCAGTGTCCAGCTGCCTCGCTACAACCTGCTGGGCTTGTCGGCTTATGCCATTGGCGCGGCGTTGGCTTACTTCTCGCCCTGGATCGCGCCTCTGGTGGGCATTGCGGCGTCGGCCGTCTGCTACATCGTCCTGCTTGAAGTCACTGGCAAGCGCAGCATGGTCGCTGGCGTGCGGGAGGAGCTTTGAGCCTCACCGTTGAAGAAATCCTCCAGCTCCCCGGACTGGAAGAAATGTCCGTGCGCGCCGGGTCGGCGAATCTGCATCGCAGCGTGCGTTGGTCATACGTTGCGGAAAACGAGGGCATTGCCGACTGGATCATGGGTGGCGAACTGGTGTTCATCACCGGCATCAATTATCTGCGCGATGAGGCCAACCTGCTGCGCATGGTCCGTGAGGGCGATGCCAGTGGGATTGCCGGCCTGGTGATTCTCACCGGGGATGCCTACATCCAGCAGATCCCCGATTCAGTGATTGAGCTGGCAGAGCAGTGTGACTTGCCACTCATCGAGCAGCCGTATCTGTTGAAGATGGTGATCGTCACCCACCTGATCGGCACGGCGCTGGTGCAGATGGCCCAGACCAAACGCTCGCGCCACGACATCCTCGGCCAGTTGCTCAGCGGGGATTACCCGAGTCTAAGCATCGCCCGGCAACGAGCGGCACATTTGCGCCTGCCGCTGGACGTGCCCCGGCGTCTGGTGGCGCTGCGCCTGTCGGCGGTTAGCGTGCTGTTCGACAGCCACGCGCCGGACGCGGCGGAGCGCTTGCTGCAACAAACCCGGCAAGCCGTGCTGGACCATCTCGACGCCTGGAATCGCGCCTTGCCAGACGCCTTGCCGGTGATTGTGCAAGGCGATCTGTTCATTCTGCTCTTGCCTGACCTTGACGCAGTTCGCAGCGAGTTGGCGCGACTCTATCGGGAGCTGTTGCCGGTGTTGGGCGACATGGCGCTGTTCATGGGCCTCGCCAACCCGGTGCAAGACTGCGGGCATTATCGTCAGGCCTTGAATGAGGCTCGTCAGGCGCTGGACGTGGCCGAACACCTGCGCCCTGCCAGTGGTCTGTGCGACTTCAGCGAGCTGGGTGTGTTGCGCCTGTTGCAGGCAGTCACGGATCGCTCGGTGATCGACAGTTTCGTCAAACAGATCCTCGGCCCGCTGATCGAGACCAATCGCAAGCAGCCTCACAGCCTTATCGAAACCCTGGATGCCTTGCTCCAGGAAAACGGCAACGGGCTCAAAGCGGCCCAGCGCCTGGGCATCCATCGCAACACCATCAACCAACGTATTCAGCGAATCGAGCAGCTCAGCGGGCAATCCCTCGACGACGCTAATTTTCGAATGAACGCTTCGGTCGCGCTGCTCGTGTGGCGCATGTCCGAGGCTCAGCGACAGGAATGAACATGCAAATCATCAACGCCACTTTGCGCAAGACTCCAGGGCTGCACACCGTCAGCTGGGAAAATGGCTGCATCACAGCCGTCACCGCTCAGCCTGAAAGCCTGCACCCGACAGCGGACGATATCGATGCGCGGGGGCAACTGCTCATCGCGCCGCTGGTCGAGCCGCATATCCATCTGGATGCGACACTGACCGCCGGCGAGCCTGAGTGGAATATGAGCGGCACGCTGTTCGAAGGCATCGAGCGCTGGGCGCAGCGCAAGGAAACCATCACCCACGAAGACACCAAGCAGCGCGCCCATACCACCATTCGCATGCTCGCCGAGCACGGTATCCAGCATGTTCGGACCCATATCGACATCACTGACCCAACCCTGGGTGCGCTCAAGGCGATGCTTGAAGTGCGCGAAGAGGCTCGCCACCTGATTGATCTGCAGATCGTTGCCTTTCCTCAGGAAGGCATCGAATCCTACGAAGGCGGACGTGAGCTGATGACGCGCGCCGTTGAAATGGGCGCCGATGTCGTGGGCGGTATCCCACACTTTGAAAATACCCGGGAGCAGGGCGTCAGCTCGATCAAGTTCCTGATGGACCTGGCGGAACGAACCGGTTGCCTGGTGGATGTGCATTGCGATGAAACCGACGACCCGAACTCGCGCTTTCTTGAGGTGCTGGCCGAGGAGGCGCGGGTGCGCGGCATGGGCAGCCGGGTGACGGCCAGCCACACCACGGCCATGGGCTCGTACGACAACGCCTATTGTTCAAAGCTGTTTCGCTTGCTGAAACGATCTGGGATCAACTTTGTTTCGTGCCCTACGGAGAGCATTCATCTTCAGGGCCGGTTCGATACCTACCCCAAGCGCCGTGGCCTGACCCGGGTCGCCGAGCTGGATCGTGCCGGGATGAACGTGTGTTTTGGTCAGGATTCGAGCAAAGACCCCTGGTATCCACTGGGCAACGGCAACATCTTGCGGGTGCTGGATGCCGGCCTGCACATCTGCCACATGATGGGCTTTGAGGACCTGGCGCGCAGTCTGGACCTGGTCACCGACAACAGCGCCCGAACCCTCAATCTGGGCGAGGGTTATGGCATTGCGGTTGGGCGTCCGGCCAATCTGGTGATCCTCGATGCGGAAAGCGACTACGAAGCTGTACGCCGCCAGGCCAAAGCCCGGGTGTCGATCCGCGCGGGGAAAGTGTTAATGACGCGAGTGCCGGAGCGGGTGGAGTTTAGCTGAAACCGCCGTGGCGGATGCTTCTTGGTCGGACTACGGATCTGTTGGCCCCAGACGTTCCGTTGGAGCGAGGCTTGCCCGCGAAGAACGATAACGCGGTGTGCCTGCCAAAACGGGTCGACTGGTTCGCGGGCAAGCCTCGCTCCAACAGGATAAATAAATGGCTGTTGGAGCGATGAGCGAACTACTCCTCGTGCGTCAACTCCAGCACCCGGTCCACCAGTTTGTTGATCCCGGCTGCTGCTTCGCCGATGGTCTGCGCAACCATGTATGCCGGTGTGCTGACCAGCTTTCGGGCCTTATCTTCGATGATTTCGGTGACTTCGCACGCCTGGTGGTCGCCTTTCATGCGGGTGATGGCGGCGGCGGTTTCGGTATCGTTGCCGATGGTGCAGGTCACGCCGGGGCCGTAGATCTTGGGCGCCAGCGCCGGGGAGATGCAAATCAGTCCAATCGGCTTGCCCGCCACCGCAAAGGCTTCAGCCAAGGCCAGGACTTCAGCCTGCACCTTGCAGTCAGCGCCCGCCGTAGCGAAGTCTGAAAGATTCTTCGCCGAGCCGAACCCACCCGGAATGATCAACGCATCAAACTGCGTAACGTCAGCTTCGCGGATATCCTCGATGGCGCCACGGGCGATGCGTGCAGACTCCACTAACACGTTGCGGGTCTCCGGCATTTCTTCACCGGTCAGATGATTGACGACGTGACGTTGCGCGATGTTGGGCGCAAAGCACTGCACCTGCGCGCCGCGTTGATCGAGACGCAGCAGCGTCAGGACGCTTTCATGAATTTCCGCGCCGTCATAGACGCCACAGCCGGACAGAATCACGGCAACTTTCTTTTGCATGGTCGTACTCCCCTATCGAGCGCAGCGATCTGCCCAACGACTTTACATAGTCTTGGGACAAGCGCGCGGGGCGGGGATTCAATCGAAAGAAAAGTTGTGTCCTGACACTGCGCAGAAAACGATCACCTGTACGAGCTGCCGAAGACTGCGATTACGATGTGTCTGGCCAGAAGCCGTCGCAGCCTTCGGCAGCTCCTACAAGTAATGCGTTTCAATTCAAAGCATATGATTTTGTTTGAAGGGGGGAGGGTGGAGCGGGGCTCTGCACATGAGCGCAATACCGCAGTATTGCGCTCATGTTGGACTACCGGTCGCCGGTTTTCTTGCTTTCGGCGGGTACTTCAACCGTGACTTCGGCCGGAACGTGGTTCACGGCACTGGCGTCAGCTTCGGTTGCCGCTGCTGCTGCCGCGGCTTCTTCTCTGGCGATGCGAGCGTTCTTGAAACGACGACGCAGCCAAAGCGCGAAACCCAGCACCAGCAATGCGCCGAGCACCCACAACTCGTACTTTTTGATGTTGCCCAGCATGCCTTCGAGCACCGCACCGAAGTGGTACGCGGCGTAGCCTAGCGCAGTGGCCCAGACCGCAGCGCCGATGCCATTGAGGATCAGATAACGCAGCGGCGGATAGCCCGACAGGCCGATGGCCACAGGCATGACGGTTCGCAGGCCGTAGACAAAGCGGAAGCTCAGAACCCAGAGGTCCGGGTGCTTGCGAATATGTGCCAGAGCCTTGTCGCCCATGAGTTGCCAGCGCGGCTTGCGCGCCAGGATTTTGCGGCCGTGTTTGCGCCCCATGTAATACCAGAGCTGATCCCCGGCGTAGCTTCCGAAGAAAGCCACGACCACGACCAGCTTGATGTCCATGTATTCGCGGAACGCCAGGAATCCGGCAAGAACCAGAATGGTCTCGCCTTCAAAGAAGGTGCCGATGAAAAGGGCAAAGTAGCCAAATTCGTGCAAGAAATTCTGGAGCATTGTCTGGATGCTGGCGAAATGAACGCGCAGCCTAACTCGCCAAAGACATTCAGGAAAGTGTGTAAATGTGTCTCGACGTTAAACTTTCCTACAACGACAATGGCAAACGCTCAGCTGCGGCCCCGAGTCGCACGCTGCCCCACGACTGTCACACATTGGTCATAATGGCGGCTTATAACTGTCGCGCTTGCCCGCGTATGCGGGCCCAGGAGTCTCGCCGTGAGCTTTACCCCCGCTAATCGCCTGTTCCCGCTTACCCGCCTGCGTCGCAATCGTCGCGATGATTTCTCTCGTCGTCTGGTCCGTGAAAATGTTTTGACCGTCGATGATCTGATCCTCCCCGTTTTTGTTCTCGACGGCGAAAACCGTCGCGAAACCATCGCGTCGATGCCTGGCGTCGAACGTCTGAGCATCGACCTGCTGCTTGAAGAGGCCCAGAAGTGGGTCGCGCTGGGTATTCCTGCGCTGGCGCTTTTCCCGGTCACCCCGGTTGAGAAAAAGTCTCTGGACGGCGCCGAAGCCTGGAACCCGGACGGCATTGCCCAGCGCGCGACGCGTGCACTGCGTGACCGCTTCCCGGAGCTGGGCGTCATCACTGACGTGGCGCTGGATCCCTTCACGACCCATGGTCAGGACGGCATCCTCGACGAAAACGGCTACGTACAGAACGACATCACCGTCGATGCACTGGTCAAGCAGGCACTGTCCCACGCCGACGCCGGTGCGCAGGTTGTGGCACCCTCGGACATGATGGACGGTCGAATCCAGGCCATCCGCGAAGCGCTGGAGCTGGCCGACCACGTCAATGTGCGGATCATGGCTTACTCGGCCAAGTACGCCAGTGCGTATTACGGGCCGTTCCGCGATGCGGTGGGATCGGCGCTGAATCTGGGCAAGGCCAATAAGGCGTCCTATCAAATGGACCCGGCCAACAGCAACGAGGCGCTGCATGAAGTGGCCGCCGACCTGGCTGAGGGCGCTGACATGGTCATGGTCAAACCGGGCATGCCTTATCTGGACATCCTTTATCGGGTCAAGGATGAGTTCAAAGTGCCGACCTTTGTTTATCAGGTCAGCGGCGAGTACGCGATGCACATGGCGGCCATTCAGAACGGCTGGCTCAGCGAAGCTGTCATTCTTGAATCGCTCACGGCTTTCAAACGCGCAGGTGCTGACGGCATCCTTACCTATTTCGCCGTCCGAGCTGCAGAACTGTTGAAAGGGCAATAGCCCGTACAGGAACATTCATGAATACCGAAGGACTCACCGAAGCTACCGTTGAAGTCGACACTCAGGAGACTCTTCCTGTCGTCGAACCCAGCATCGAGGTCGTACCCGCTGTCATTGAAGCCGCGCACCCGGTGCCGGCGATTGTCGTACCGAACCTGGACGACAGCAGCTTGTACATCCATCGCGAACTGTCGCAGCTCAAGTTCAACATTCGCGTGTTGGAACAGGCACTGGATGAATCCTATCCATTGCTGGAGCGGCTGAAATTTCTGCTGATCTTCTCCAGCAACCTCGATGAGTTCTTCGAAATTCGTGTCGCCGGCCTGAAGAAGCAGATCACCTTCGCTCGCGAGCAAGCGGGCGCCGATGGTCTGCAGCCGCATCAGGCCCTGGCTCGCATCAGTGAGCTGGTGCATGGCCATGTTGATCGCCAGTACGCGATCCTCAATGACATCCTGCTGCCTGAGCTGGAAAAGCATCAGGTGCGCTTCATCCGTCGTCGTCACTGGACGGCCAAGCTCAAAGCCTGGGTTCGTCGTTATTTCCGTGACGAGATCGCGCCGATCATCACCCCGATCGGCCTGGACCCGACACACCCGTTCCCGCTGCTGGTGAACAAGAGCCTGAACTTCATCGTCGAGCTCGAAGGCGTCGATGCTTTCGGCCGCGACTCAGGTCTGGCGATCATCCCGGCGCCGCGTCTGTTGCCACGGGTTATCAAGGTTCCTGAAGATGTCGGCGGCACCGGCGCCAACTTCGTGTTCCTGTCATCGATGATCCACGCTCACGCCGACGACCTGTTCCAGGGCATGAAGGTCAAGGGCTGCTACCAGTTCCGCCTGACCCGTAACGCCGACCTGGCGCTGGACTCCGAAGACGTGGAAGACCTGGCCCGCGCGCTGCGCGGCGAATTGTTCTCCCGTCGTTATGGCGATGCGGTACGTCTGGAAGTGGCGGATACCTGCCCTAAACACCTGTCGGATTACCTGCTCAAGCAGTTCAACCTGTCTGAGTCCGAGCTGTATCAGGTCAATGGTCCGGTCAACCTGACGCGTCTGTTCAGCATTACAGGTCTGGATAGCCATCCCGAGCTGCAATATCAGCCGTTCACCCCGGCGATCCCCAAGCTTCTGCAGAACAGTGAGAACATTTTCAACGTGATCAGCAAGCAGGACATTCTGCTGTTGCATCCCTACGAATCCTTCACGCCGGTTGTCGATCTGCTGCGCCAGGCCGCCAAGGACCCTAACGTCCTGGCCGTGCGCCAGACGCTGTACCGCAGCGGTGCAAACTCGGAAATCGTCGACGCCCTGGTGGACGCTGCGCGTAACGGCAAGGAAGTCACTGCGGTGATCGAGCTGCGTGCGCGGTTTGACGAAGAATCCAACCTGCAACTGGCCAGCCGTCTGCAAGCGGCAGGTGCAGTGGTGATCTACGGCGTGGTGGGCTTCAAGACTCACGCCAAAATGATGCTGATCCTGCGACGCGAAGCGGGCGAGATTGTCCGTTACGCGCATCTGGGGACAGGCAACTACCATGCTGGCAACGCCCGCCTGTACACCGACTACAGCCTGCTGACCTCCGATGACGCCTTGTGTGAAGACGTCGGCAAGATGTTCAGCCAGTTGATCGGCATGGGCAAAACCCTGCGCATGAAGAAGCTGCTGCACGCGCCGTTCACGCTGAAGAAGGGCATGCTCGACATGATTGCCCGGGAAACCCAGTTTGCAACTGAGGGCAAGCCGGCGCACATCATCGCCAAGTTCAACTCACTGACCGATCCAAAGATCATCCGTGCACTGTACAAGGCCAGTCAGTCGGGCGTGCGTATCGATCTGGTGGTACGCGGCATGTGCTGTCTGCGTCCTGGCATTGCCGGGGTCTCGCACAACATTCACGTGCGCTCGATCATCGGCCGCTTCCTGGAGCACACTCGGGTGTTCTACTTCCTCAATGGCGGCGACGAGCAGATGTTCCTGTCCAGCGCTGACTGGATGGAGCGCAACCTCGACAAGCGTGTGGAGACTTGCTTCCCGGTGGAAGGCAAAAAGCTGATTTTACGGGTCAAGCGAGAGCTGGAGTTGTATCTCACCGACAACACCCACAGCTGGCTGCTGCAGTCGGACGGCACTTACGTGCGCAGTTCGCCGACCGGCAACCAGAACGCCCGCAATGTGCAGGCGACTCTGTTGGAGCGTTTGAGCAATCCGGTCCTCAGCGTACGCTGAGGACGATCCCGACTCGGGTCAGCCACTCCGCTTCCTGAGCGAAGTCGGCCCGGGTCAGCTGGTTGTTTTCCAGCCAGCCATCGGGGAATACCACATCAAGATTGTTGCCGCTGGCGGTGAGAACCGGCTGCGGCATTTCCTGTGTGCCACGGATGTGATGGAACAGGATCGCGAAACGCAACAGCACGCACAAGCGGATCAGCTTGTCGCCCTCTGCGCCGAACTCGGCGAACTTGTCCTTGGGAATATTACGGCGATGACCGCGCACCAGCAGCGCGAGCATTTGCTGGTCTTCCCGTGAGAAGCCTGCCAGATCCGAATGCTCGATCAGGTACGCGCCGTGCTTGTGATAGTGGTAGTGAGCGATGTCCAGGCCGATCTCATGCACCTTGGCAGCCCAGCTCAACAGCTCCCGGTAACTCTCATCTTCCATGTCCCACGAGTGAGCGACCTGCTCAAGTGCGTGCAAAGCTTTGCGCTCCACACGGTCGGCCTGTTCCAGGTCAGCGTGATAACGCTCCATCAGCGAGCTCAGGGTGCGCTCACGGACGTCTTCGTGTTGATGGCGGCCCATGAGGTCATAGAGCACGCCTTCGCGCAGGGCGCCCTCACAGTGATCCATGCGCTTGAGTTCCAGCGCGTCGAAGATGGCTTCAAGAATGGCCAGGCCGGCCGGGAAGATCGCCCGGCGATCAGGCTTGATGCCGTCAAAGTCGATTTTGTCTACGTCACCCAGCTTGAACAGCTTGCGCTTGAGCCATGCCAGCCCTTCGGCGTTGACCTCGCCCGAACCGTGGCCGTTAGCCTTGAGTGCCAGACCGATAGCGCGGATGGTGCCCGACGAGCCAATGGCTTCATCCCACTTCAAACGGTGCAGAGCATGCTCGATGCTCATGATCTCCAGGCGCGCAGCAGTGTAAGCCTGTGCATAACGTGCCGGGGTGATCTTGCCGTCTTTGAAGTAACGCTGAGTGAAGCTCACGCAACCCATTTGCAGGCTTTCGCGCAATAGCGGCTCGAAGCGCTGGCCGATGATGAACTCGGTACTGCCACCGCCGATGTCCGCCACCAGACGTTTGCCGGGGGTATCGGCGAGGGTATGGGAAACGCCAAGGTAAATGAGGCGCGCTTCTTCACGACCGGAAATCACTTCCACCGGGTGGCCGAGGATTTCTTCGGCACGGCGGATGAATTCGCCACGGTTGCGCGCCTCACGCAGGGCGTTGGTGCCAACGATACGCACGGCGCCCAACGGCATGCCGTTGATCAACTGAGCGAAGCGCTTCAGGCAATCCAGGCCGCGTTGCATGGATTCTTCGTTGAGGGTGCGTTCCTCGGTAATGCCGGCAGCCAGCTGAACCTTCTCGCCAAGGCGCTCCAGAATGCGGATATCGCCCATGTTGGCTTTGGCAACCACCATGTGGAAGCTGTTCGAGCCCAGGTCGATGGCAGCGATCAGGGAAAGATTCTTGGCTTTGGATTGCGGCATGATCAGAAAATCTCGGTCGATAACCGCGCCATCGTGCCACGAACCTCGGCTGACGCCAACGCGAAGCTGAGAAGGTGGCGTTTTGCCTGCAACATCAATAACCCAGATCAATAATTCGCACGACCAGATACTTCTCCTGTGGGAGGTCGCGCGTCGTCCAGTCGCCGCGCTGTCGCGCAGCAAACGCAGGACCTGTGGGAACGAGCTTGCTCGCGAAAGCAATGTTACTGCCCACAGAATATATTCGGGTGTACCGGCCTCTTCGCGAGCAAGCTCGCTCCCACAGAGATCGCGCTCCAGGCATGTAATGCGCTAACCCCTCAAACCGGGAGGCTGGTCGTGGATTTTATTTCCGACAGCGCCACCGTCGAATTCACTTCCTGAATTCCCGGCACCAATGACAGTTTTTCGAAAAAGAAGCGCTCGTAAGCCTCGATGTCCGGAGTCACGATGCGCAGCAGGAAATCCACGGAGCCCATCAGCACATAGCACTCCAGCACTTCCGGGAAGCCGCGAATGGCTTCGGTGAACTCCGTGAAGTTGGAACGCCCGTGGGCGTTGAGTTTCACCTCAGCAAAAATCTGCGTATTGAGGCCGATTTTCTTGCGGTCCAGCAGGGCCACTTGGCGACGGATAACCCCTTCGTCCTTCAAGCGTTGTATACGCCGCCAGCAAGGGGATTGCGACAAACCCACGGTTTCAGCGATCTGTGCGCTGGAGAGCGAGGCGTCCTCTTGCAGCAGGGCCAGGATCTTGCGGTCGTAGGCATCCAGCTCGGTTTGCATAAACAATTCTCTGCTCGGTGGAATCTTGCAATAACAAGTCTATTAACACCTGAATCGATCGATCATAGACCAGATATTCCCACTGGTGCATGCAAGAATCTTCTTCACTCGCACTTGATGAATATTGAAGAGGCCGTATGCCCAACCTCGAAGCCGTAACTTCCCTGCCGCACCGCCCGGATGCCTGGTCGGCCAGCAATGCTCATTGCGTGGCGCGGTATCAGATTCTCATCGAAGCTGAAGCAGACTCGTTGTGCCGGGTGCTCAATCTGTTTGCCATGCAGTACCTGATCCCTCAGCAAGTGAATGTTTTGCAGGCGGACGGAATGCTCAGCATCGACGTCGAGATCGGCGATTTGACCTGGCACCGGGCGCAAGTCATCGGCGAAAAAATGCGCAGTCTGATCAGCGTTTGCTCGGTGGAGCTTGAGCAGCTGCAACAGCCGCACACTGCAAATCCTGCCGTCGCTCTCGCAGCGGGTTGAAGCCCGTCGAAAAATTTAGCAAACCTTGGGTTCGCAGACTAAGCAACAACTGACATGCTGGTGACTACTCTTGGTTCGTCTGAACCAAACCGTCCAAAGGAATCCGCATGTCAGTCCTTGCCTCATCATCACAGGACCGCTGGCTGAATCTGAATGATCTGCTGCGAGATCTGGTCGCCCAAGGCATCCTCGATCAGAACAGCGCCGAACAGGCGTTGACCCTGCGCCGCAGTTCGGCCAACAGCCAGTTGCACCCGCTGGAGTTCCTCGCTGCGCAGCAGTTCGACGACCTTACCCGGCCAGGTCGCAGGCTGGATCTTGAGACCCTTACAGCCTGGCTCGCGCTGCAGAGTGGCCAACCCTACATGCGCATTGACCCGCTGAAGATCAATGTGGCGTCCGTCACGCCCTTGATGTCCTACGCCTTTGCCCAGCGCCACAAGATTCTCGCGGTAGCGGTGGATCGCGAGTCGGTGACCATTGCCAGTGCGCAGCCTTACGTCCGTTCCTGGGAAGCTGACCTGACTCACGTGCTCAAGCTGCCGATCAAGCGTGTGGTGGCTAATCCCACTGACATACAGCGCTTGGCAGTCGAGTTTTTTCGCTTGGCGAAGTCGGTGAGCGGTGCCTCATCCAATGATCAGAAAATGAGCAACATGGGCAACTTTGAACAGTTGCTCAAACTCGGCGCCAGCGATCAGGAGCCTGACGCGAACGACGCGCACATCGTCAATATCGTCGACTGGCTTTTCCAGTACGCCTTTCAACAACGGGCCAGCGATATTCACATCGAACCGCGCCGGGAGCAGGGCACGGTGCGTTTTCGCATCGACGGCGTGTTGCACAACGTTTATCAATTCCCCGCGCAAGTGACCATGGCCATTGTCAGCCGCTTGAAAAGCCTGGGCCGGATGAACGTCGCGGAGAAACGCAAACCTCAGGACGGCAGGGTCAAGACCACGACCCCCGACGGCGGCGAGGTGGAGTTACGCCTATCGACCCTGCCGACGGCGTTTGGCGAAAAGATGGTGATGCGGATCTTCGACCCTGAAGTACTGCTGAAAAACTTCGACCAGTTGGGCTTCTCCAATGATGACCTGCGCCGCTGGGAGGGCATGACGCGTCAGCCTAACGGCATCATCCTGGTGACCGGGCCGACCGGATCCGGCAAGACCACCACGCTCTACACCACGCTGAAAAACCTGGCGACGTCCGAGGTCAACCTTTGCACCATTGAAGACCCCATCGAGATGGTCGAACCGGCCTTCAACCAGATGCAGGTCCAGCACAATATCGACCTGACGTTTGCCAGCGGCGTGCGCGCGCTGATGCGGCAGGATCCGGACATCATCATGATCGGCGAGATTCGTGATCTGGAGACTGCCGAGATGGCGATTCAGGCGGCGCTGACCGGCCACTTGGTGCTTTCCACACTGCACACCAACGATGCGCCCAGCGCTATCAGCCGCATGCTTGAGCTGGGTGTGCCGCACTACCTGCTCAAGGCGACGATTCTGGGGGTCATGGCGCAAAGGCTGGTCAGAACCCTGTGCTCACACTGCAAAGCGCCGGTAGCTTTGGATGAAACTGACTGGCAGAGCCTGACACGCCCTTGGCAGGCACCGGTGCCGGCGGGTGCGCATCAGGCGGTGGGTTGCGTCGAATGCCGCGACACCGGCTATCGCGGCCGCGCCGGGGTGTACGAGATCATGCTGATGTCCGATGGCGTTCGGGCATTAATCAGCGCCGATATGGACCTTACCGCCATGCGTCGCCAGGCGTTCAAGGAAGGCATGCGCAGCCTGCGTTTGTCCGGCGCCCAGAAAGTTGCCGCCGGGCTGACTACGCTTGAAGAAGTGCTGCGGGTTACGCCGCAGAGTGAGCAGCGGTAGAGGCACATGGTGCCTGTTGGAGCGAGGCTTGCCCGCGAACCAGTCACTGCGGTATGTCATGTATACCGCGTCATCGTTCTTCGCGGGCAAGCCTCGCTCCAACGGAATTCACTCACATCCAGAACAAATTTACCCGCCGCTCCCGGCCGAATTCTGACTAAATAGCCGGCTGGTAAACATTCGCAACCAACAGGGATCAGTTATGCAAATCGGCAGTGTGGTTTTATTGTTCGTCGCCTTGGCTGTGGCCATTGTGTTCATGGGCTTCAAGGTCGTGCCTCAGGGCTATCAGTGGACGGTCGAGCGTTTCGGCCGCTACACCAACACCCTCAAGCCGGGGCTGAACATCATCGTGCCAGTGATGGATCGCATCGGGCGCAAGATCAACGTCATGGAAAGCGTGCTGGATATTCCGCCTCAGGAAGTCATCACCGCTGACAACGCGACGGTGCAAATCGACGCGGTGTGCTTCTTCCAGGTGGTCAACACCGCTCAGGCGGCTTACGAGGTGAACAACCTTGAGCACGCCATCCGCAATCTGCTGCAAACCAATATTCGTACGGTCCTCGGCTCCATGGAGCTGGACGCCATGCTCAGCCAGCGCGACAACATCAACGAAAAACTGCTGCGTACCGTGGATGAAGCCACCGCGCCGTGGGGCATCAAGATCACCCGGATTGAAATCAAGGACATCAGCCCGCCCGCAGACCTGATGGCCGCCATGTCTGGCCAGATGAAAGCCGAGCGGATCAAGCGAGCGCAAATCCTCGAAGCCGAAGGCCTGCGCGCCGCTGCGATCCTGACCGCCGAGGGCAAGAAGCAGGCACAGATTCTTGAGGCTGAAGGTGGCCGGCAGGCTGCGTTTCTGGAGTCCGAAGCGCGGGAGCGTCAGGCCGAAGCAGAAGCTCGCGCCACGCAGGTGGTGTCCGAAGCGATCGCCAGTGGCAACGTTCAGGCGGTCAACTATTTCGTCGCGCAAAAATACATCGATGCGCTGGGCAAGCTGGCGTCGGCCAACAACAGCAAAGTCATCCTCATGCCGCTGGAAGCCAGCCAGGTCATCGGCGCAGTGGGCGGGATCGGTGAAATCGTCAAAGCTACTTTCGATACCAAGAAAACCTGAGGCTGACTGATGGAATTCCTGCAAAACCTGTCGTTCTGGGATTGGCTCGGGCTGGGCACGGTGTTGTTGATTCTTGAGGTGTTCGGGGCTGGCGGTTATCTGCTGTGGATGGGCGTGGCGGCCGCTGCGGTCGGGGTTCTGACCTTCGTGCTCCCAGCCATGGCGTGGACTGCGCAGTTCCTGTTATTCGCGGTGTTATCGGTGTTGACCGCTGTCTATTGGTGGCGTCGCCAGCGGACCGTGAATCGGCCTTCCGACCAGCCGGGCCTGAACATGCGCGGGCACGAGCTTATCGGCCGTACCTTCGTCGTTCACGATGCAATCGTTGAGGGTCGAGGCAAGATCAAGGTCGGCGATGGCGTGTGGATCGTCACCGGTCCGGATGCATCGGTAGGTAGTCAGGTAAGAGTAATCGGGCAGGATGGGGCGATCTTGCGAGTAGAATCACTTTGATTAACGGACTAGCCCCGTAGGAGCGCGCTTGCCCGCGATAGCGTCGGGTCAGGCACCGGATTGATATCTGAAAGAACGCTATCGCGGGCAAGCGCGCTCCTACAGGGTGTTATCGCAATTCTGGCTATGGAACTACCACCCCACTCCCGACATCCAACGGTTTCAGAACATCCATAGTTGGAGTATCCCCACCATGCGTCTCAAACTCGCTGTCGCCACGTTTGCTCTGCTTTCTCTCCCGGTTGGTTCAGCAATGGCTGATGCCGGGTTCTGGCGTGATGTTATCTCCTCGGGTGCAACCACCGGTTCGACCTATCTGACCTTCAAGGATCACAAGCTGATCGTTGCCGCTCAAGACGACGCAGGCAGCTTCGTTGCCAGCGACGGCGGCATCCGTGGTCCTTTCCTGGAAGCTGCCATTCAACAAGTGCGCAGCGAAAACCCGGGCCTGAACGCTTCGGACATGGACTTGGCCAACGCCATCCTGACCAAGAATCTGGTTGCAGAAAACCAGTAAGCGCCGGACAAAAAAATGCCGCTCGATTGAGCGGCATTTTTTATGGCTGGCTGTCTGACTTATTCGCCGATAGCGCTCTTGTAGCCAGCAGCGTCCAGCAGTTTCGCCAGGTCTGCATCCACATCGCTTGGCTTGACCTTGAAGATCCACGATTCATACGGCGTGTTGTTCAGCTCTTCCGGCGCCGAGCCCAGCGCTTCGTTGACTTCAACCACTTCACCGCCTACAGGCGAGTAGATGTCCGAAGCGGCCTTTACCGATTCAACAACGCCGGCAGCATCGCCTGCAGCGAAGACTTTGCCGATCTCCGGCAGTTCTACAAAAACGACATCACCCAACGCTTCTTGAGCGTGATCGGAAATACCGACGACGATCAGATCACCTTCTTTTTTCGCCCATTCGTGGCTCTCAGCGAAACGCAGTTCGGCGGGGATAGTGCTCATTTAGTCATCCTCAATGTCGGGTCAGCGGTAAACCCGCCAGAAAAATTCAGATCAAAGCTACTGAGATCAAGCTACTTAGATCAAAGCTCTGCCATGACGTACAAACGTGGGGCGAACCACGCGAACCGGATACCATTTGCCGCGGATTTCCACCTCGGCCCGGTCAGCGGTTGCGATTGGCACCCGCGCCAAGGCAATCGATTTGCTTAGCGTAGGAGAGAAACTACCACTGGTGATCTCTCCTTCGCCAATTTCTGCGATACGCACCACTTGGTGAGCGCGTAAAACACCGCGTTCTTCCAGTACCAGACCGACCAGTTTGGACATTACGCCCCTGGCCCGTTCGGCTTCCAGGGCCGCGCGACCGATGAACTGGCGTTCTGCCGGTTCCCAGGCAATGGTCCAGGCCATATTGGCGGCCAAGGGCGAGACGTTTTCGTCGATGTCCTGGCCGTACAGGTTCATGCCGGCTTCAAGTCGCAGGGTGTCCCGCGCGCCGAGGCCGATGGGCGAAATGCCTGCGCCTACCAGGTCATTGAAAAAACCGGGCGCTTGCTGCGACGGCAGAATAATCTCCAGGCCATCTTCACCGGTATAGCCGGTGCGGGCGATAAACCAGTCACCTTCCTGACGACCTTCAAAAGGCTTGAGCTGGCGAATCGACTCGGCGCGGGGGGCCGAAACCAGTTCGGCGATCTTTGCCCGGGCGTGGGGGCCCTGAATCGCCAGCATCGATAAATCGGTGCGTCTGGTGAGCTGCACGTCGAAGTCGTTCAGATGTACGAACATCCAGGCCAGGTCTTTGTCACCCGTAGCGGCATTGACCACCAGGCGATAACCGTCGTGGGTGAGGTAAACAATCATGTCGTCGATGATCCCGCCGTCGGAATCGAGCATGGCGCTGTACAGCGCGCCGCCCACATCCTTGAGCCGGTCGACATCGTTGGCGAGCAGACGCTGGAGCCAGATTTTTGCCTGCGTTCCGGCAACATCAATCACATGCATGTGAGAGACATCGAATACACCGCAGTCGCGGCGCACCTGATGGTGTTCCTCGACCTGCGAGCCGTAATGCAGCGGCATATCCCAGCCACCAAAATCGACCATCTTCGCGCCCAGCGCGAGGTGCAGGTCAAAGAGCGGCGTACGCTGTCCCATGGGTTTCTCCTTCCGGGCGTGGCGAAGGTGTGGACAGGCAAAACGCTGACATGCCCCCGTGAATTGGGGTTTGGAACAGATCGCAACATGTCGAACAGTCTGACAGACCACACCGATTGCGGCGCATTGTAGCCGCACGGCGGTAGACCCGCACCTAGCCGTTTCGACGGGCCGAACGTCGTATCAAACCGATGACCGGCAACAACCCAACAAGGACCAAGGTCAGAGCGGGCAGGGCGGCGCGAGCCCACTCTCCTTCACTGGTCATTTCAAAGATGCGCACTGCCAGCGTGTCCCAGCCAAATGGGCGCATCAGCAGAGTGGCCGGCATTTCCTTGAGTACATCGACGAAGACCAGCAGCGCTGCACTCAAAGCGCCGGGCACCAGCAAGGGCAGATACACCTTGAAAAACAATCGCGGCCCACTGACGCCCAGGCTTCGTGCTGCTTCAGGAAGGGAAGGCCGAATGCGCGACAGGCTGTTCTCAAGCGGTCCGTAGGCCACGGCAATGAAGCGCACCAGATAAGCGAGCAACAACGCCGAAAGGCTGCCCAGCAACAGCGGCCTGCCCGCGCCGCCCAGCCAACTGGACAGCGGGATCACCAGCTCGCGGTCCAGATAACTGAACGCCAGCATGATCGAGACCGCCAGCACCGAACCGGGCAGGGCATAACCCAGATTGGCCAGTCCAACGCCCGCGTTTATAGCTGGCGTAGGTGCCAAGCGACGGGCGAAGGCCAGGATCAGCGCCACGCTGACAGTAATCAGCGCAGCCATGCCGCCCAGATACAGCGTGTGCAGGATCAACCCGGTGTAGCGCTCGTCCAGATCGAAACGGCCGCGCTGCCAGACCCAGATGATCAATTGAAGCATCGGTACCGCAAACGCACAGATGAACACCAGCCCGCACCAGCAACTGGCCGCCAGCGCCTTGAAACCCCGCAGGTGATACAGCGCCTTGACCCGTGGGCGCTCGTTGGTCGCCCGGCTTGCGCCTCTGGCCCGACGCTCGCCATACAACACCACCATCACCGCCAGCAACAACAAGCTGGCCAGCTGCGCGGCGCTGGAAAGGCTGAAGAAGCCGTACCAGGTTTTATAAATGGCGGTGGTGAAGGTGTCGAAGTTGAAGACGGCGACGGCACCGAAGTCCGCCAGGGTCTCCATCAACGCCAGCGCGACACCTGCGCCAATCGCCGGACGAGCCATGGGCAGCGCGACCCGCCAGAAGGCTTGCAACGGCGTTTGCCCGAGGATTCGCGCTGCTTCCATCAGGCCTTTGCCCTGGGCGATAAACGCTGTGCGCGCCAGCAGATAGACGTAGGGGTAGAAAACCAGCACCAGCACGATGATCACGCCGCCTGTGGAGCGCACACGCGGCAAGCGCAAGCCAGTGCCGAACCATTCGCGTAACAGGGTCTGCACGGGGCCGGCGAAATCCAGCAGGCCGACGAAGACAAAGGCCAGCACGTAGGCGGGAATCGCAAAGGGCAACATCAAGGCCCAATCCAGCCAGCGTCGACCGGGGAATTCACACAGGCTGGTGAGCCAGGCTAGGCTGACGCCGAGCAGCGTGACGCCCACCCCAACGCCCAGGACCAGCGTCAGCGTGTTGCCGAGCAGGCGGGTCATCTGGGTTTCCCACAGATGCGCCCAGATTTGCGCGTCGATGGTTTGCCAGGACAACAGCAAAACGCTCAACGGCAGCAGCACCAATGCAGCGATGGCGAAGACCAGCGGATACCAGCGGCGTTGGGCGGGATGGGCCAAGGGGATGGGTCTCGAAAAAAGGATCAGGCTTGCGGAGATCCCTGTGGGAGCGGTGCTTGCCCGCGATAAGGTTGGACGCGGTTCACTTTAGAATCGCGGTGCCCTTATCGCGGGCAAGCACCGCTCCCACAGGAAGCCTCATTTCAGTTCCATTAGTGCGTTTGAGCTACAGAATCAATTCCAACCCACCCGATCCATCATGCGGATGGCTTCGGCCTGGCGCTTGCCGGCCACTTCGACCGGGATGGTATCAGCCTTGAACGAACCCCAGCTCGCAACTTCCTCAGAAGGGGCGACTTTCGGGTTGGCCGGGAATTCCTGGTTGGTGCCAGAAAAGATGGCCTGGGCTTCGGGACCGGTCATCCACTCGACCATCGCTTTGGCAGCTTCCGGATGCGGCGCATGCTTGGTCAGGCCAATGCCGGACAGGTTCACGTGCACGCCGCGATCCGACTGGTTAGGCCAGAACAGCTTCACTGCCAGATCCGGGTTCTGCTTGTGCAGGCGGCCATAGTAGTAAGTGTTGACGATGCCGACATCGCATTGCCCGGCGTTGATCGCTTCCAGCACGGCGATGTCATCGGAGAACACGTCAGTGGACAGGTTGTTGACCCAACCCTTGAGGATCTTTTCCGAGGCCTCGGCACCGTGGGTTTCAATCAATGTAGCCGTCAGCGACTGGTTATAGACTTTCTTGGCGGTACGCAGGCACAGGCGACCTTCCCAGTCCTTGCCTGCCAGGGCTTCGTAAGTCGACAGATCCGCCGGCTTCACGCGGTCAGTGGAATAGGCGATGGTTCGCGCACGCAGGCTCAGGCCCGTCCAGCTATGAGTGGAGGAGCGGTACTGCGCAGGAATGTTGGCATCGATTACCGGCGAGGTGAAAGGCTGCAGAATGCCCATTTGTTCGGCCTGCCAGAGGTTGCCGGCATCCACGGTGAGCAACAGGTCCGCGGTTGCGTTCTCGCCTTCGGCCTTGATGCGCTGCATCAGCGGCGCTTCCTTATCAGTGATGAACTTGACCTGCACGCCGGTCTTGGCGGTATACGCGTCGAAGACTGGCTTGATCAGCTCGTCAATTCGGGAGGAATAAACCACGACCTCGTCGGCAGCCTGGGCGGTGGTGCCGAGCACTGTCAGTGTCAAAGCAGCCAGAAGACGCTTGCTTGCCTGCATGGGAGTGTCTCGCATTCGAAAAATGAGGCGAAATGGTAGTGAATCCCATTTGCCAAGTCTGGCTGGACGAGTAACAGAATGTTGCGAGGTTGCGGCGTTTGGCGAAAACCTATCAAAAACCCCAGATTTGTCTGCAATCCCGCAGGACCCAAGGCTCAATAGATTCCTGTGGGAGCGAGCTTGCTCGCGAAGGCAATGTTCCTGCCCCATGAAATATTTCGGATGTCCCGGCCTCTTCGCGAGCAAGCTCGCTCCCACAGGGGAATTTGCCAACACACTTTACAACCGCGCCAACTCCGGCAAATCCCCACTCAACCCCAAGGCCTGCCTCACGAAGGTCGCCTTGGCTTCCGGCATCTGGTTAACCAGCTTCAGGCCGGTGTTTCGCAACCAGCGCAAGGGCAGTTGATCCGCCTGGAACAAGCGCTCGAAACCTTCCATGGCAGCCATCAAGGCCAGGTTGTGTGGCATGCGGCGGCGTTCGAAGCGGCTCAGTACGCGAATATCCGCCAGCCGGTCGCCACGCTCGGCAGCATGCAGCAACACTTCGGCCAACACCGCTGCGTCAAGGAAACCCAGATTCACCCCTTGTCCGGCCAGCGGGTGGATGGTGTGGGCGGCATCGCCAATCAGGGCCAGACCTTCGGCCACATAGCGCTTGGCGTGACGCTGGCGCAACGGCACGCATAAACGCGGGTCGGCGGCCATGACCGGACCGAGTCGGCCTTCAAAGGCCTGCTCAAGCTCGCGGCAGAAGGTTTCATCGTCCAAAGCGGTAAGGCGCTCGGCTTCTTTTGGCGTCACCGACCAGACAATGGAGCACCAGTGCTCGCCAGCGCGCTCCAGCGGCAGGAACGCCAGCGGGCCGTTATCGGTAAAGCGCTGCCAGGCAGTTTTGTGATGCGACTGTTCAGTGCGCACGCTGGTGACGATAGCGTGGTGCAGATAATCCCATTCGCGGGTTGCCGTGCCGGTGAGTTTACGTACGGCAGAGTTGGCGCCGTCAGCGGCCACCACCAGCGGCGCACGCAGTTGGCGGCCGTCGGCCAGGGTCAGCAACCAGTCGTCGCCGGAGCGGCGCATCTGCTCCAGTCGCGCATTGGCCAGCAGGCCGATATCACAATCATGCAGACGCTCCAGCAAGGCGTCCTGAACCACGCGGTTTTCGACGATATGACCGAGCACATCGGCATGCACACTGGCTGCAGAAAAGTGGATCTGCCCCGTACCGCTGCCGTCCCAGACCTGCATTTCTCCATAGGGGCTGGCGCGGCGGTTGGCGATGCCATCCCACACATCCAGACGTTGCAGGATGCGCTGGCTGGCAGCAGACAATGCGCTGACCCGTGGCTCGAACGGGGCCTGCGTATCAAACGGTTTGACGCTCAGCGGCCCGCCGTCGACCACGATGATATTCAAGCCACTGCCTTGCAGCGCCAGCGCCAGGGCGCTACCGACCATTCCGGCTCCGACAATCAGCAGATCTGCGCGGGTTTCCATGCTTTAAATCATTCTCGCTGAGGGCGTGAGCCGGTGAATACGAAACAGTGGGTTAAACATTGGGCCGGGTTCCCAGTCCCATGGCCTGCCGGGCAAACCAGCGTTTGGCCGGTGGCAGCAGATCGAGACCCAGCAAGCCGATATTGCGGCCCGCAGCAACCAGCGGCTGGTTACTGCCAAACAGGCGCGTGACCTGATCGGAAAAGCCCACGGTCAGTTGCTGATCCAGACGCTGCTGTTCGCGATAGCGCTGCAATGTCGGCAGATCACCCGGCAGCTTGTCGCTGGTCAACAAGGTATGCGCCAGGGCGTGGGCATCACGTAATGACAGGTTGAAACCCTGCCCGGCAATCGGGTGCAGGCTGTGGGCGGCATTACCCAGTACGACCAGATGGGAGCGCACTTGTTCTTCGGCTTCGATCAGGTTGAGCGGGTACACATGCCGCGCGCCGACCTGCTGCAAAGTGCCAAGGCGATAACCAAATACATTCTGCAATTCGCTGAGGAAGCTGCGGTCGTCCAGGGCAGCCAGGCGCTGTGTGTCAGCGCCGGTGCGGGTCCAGACCAGCGCGCAACGGTTCTCCGGCAGCGGCAACAGGGCCATCGGACCTTCATCAGTGAAGCGCTCGAACGCCTGACCGCAATGGGCTTCGCTCGGTGTGATGTTGGCGATCAGCGCACTCTGGTTGTAAGGCCGCTGGCGAACGCCGATCCCCAACTGCTCGCGCAGGCTGGAGCGGCCGCCATCAGCCAGCACGGCAAGATCACATTCCAGCTCGGTTTCGTCGTCCAGCAATAGCCGATAGCCGTCCGGCAGCGCCTGCATCTTTTTGACTTCGGCCGGGACTCGCCAAGTGACCACGTCCTTGTCCAGACCTTGCCAGAGGCATTGGCCCAGCCAGGCGTTTTCCACCACATAACCCAAGGCAGGCACGCCTTCTTCCAGTGCTGACAAACGCGCGGCACCAAAGCGCCCGCGGTCAGACACCTGGATTTGCAGGATCGGCTCGGCGCGGCGGGCAATCGCTTGCCACAGGCCGAGGCGTTCGTAGATTTGTCTGGCGCCGAACGACAGCGCCGAGGAGCGGGCGTCGTAACTCGGCTGATAGTTATCACCCGGTGCGAAGGGCTCGATCAGTACGATCTTCCAGCCACGCTCTTTAGCTCCGGCCTGCAAGGCCAGCGCCAGGCTCGCGCCGACCAGGCCGCCACCGACGATTGCCAGATTGAAGCGGCTCATGCAGCGTATTCCGGCTGATTGCGGGCAGCGGCCATCAGCGCTTCGATTTCAGCGACGGACTTGGGTACGTCGCGAGACAGAATTTCACAGCCTTGTTTGGTTACCACGACGTCATCCTCGATTCGCACACCAATACCGCGCCATTTCTTGGCGACCTGCTGGTTTTCCGGGGAAATATAAATGCCCGGCTCTACAGTCAGCGCCATGCCGACCTCCAGCACCCGCCATTCGCCGCCGACCTTGTAGTCGCCGACGTCATGCACATCCATACCCAGCCAATGGCCAGCGCGGTGCATGTAAAAAGTCTTGTAAGTCTCGTTGGCGATGAGTTCGTCCACATCGCCCTGCAACAGGCCCAGTTCCACCAAACCCGTGGTGATCACCCGAACTGTCGCTTCGTGGGCTTGATTCCAGTGCTTGTCCGGGCCGATGGCTTCGAACGCAGCTTCCTGGGATTTGAGCACCAATTCGTAAATAGCTTTCTGCTCGGGCGAGAACTTGCCGCTGACCGGAAAGGTACGAGTGATGTCGCTGGCATAACAGTCGATCTCGCAACCGGCATCGATCAACACCAGGTCACCGTCTTTGAGCACGGCGTCATTCTGCTGGTAATGGAGGATGCAGGCGTTGCGGCCCGAGGCGACGATGGAGCCATAAGCCGGCATTTTCGCGCCGCCTTTACGGAACTCGTAATCCAGTTCGGCTTCCAGGCTGAACTCGTGCAGGCCGGGACGACACGCTTGCATGGCTCGCACATGGGCGCGGGCGGAAATCTGCGCCGCTTCACGCATGACCTTCACTTCTGCCGCTGATTTATACAGACGCATGTCGTGAAGCAGATGATCCAGCGCAACGAATTCATTCGGCGGCTGCGCACCCAGATGCGCTTTGGAGCGGATCACGTTGATCCAGTCCATCAGATGCCGATCGAACTCCGGATTGCTGCCCATGTTGGAGTACACCCGGTCGCGGCCTTCGATCAGGCCCGGCAGGATTTCATCGATATCGTTGATCGGGAATGCGTCATCGGCGCCGAAATCCCGGATCGCGCCTTCCTGACCGGCCCGAAGACCATCCCATAACTCACGCTCGGGATTGCGCTCGCGGCAGAACAACACGTACTCGCCGTGTTCACGACCGGGCATCAAGACCACGACCGCTTCCGGTTCGGGGAAACCGCTCAGGTACTGGAAGTCGCTGTCCTGGCGGTAGACATGCTCAACGTCGCGATTACGAATCGCGACGGCAGCAGCAGGCAGGATGGCGATGCTGTTGGGTTCCATCTGCGCCATCAAGGCTTTGCGTCGCCGAGCGTATTCCGACTTCGGGATCTGGATCATAGGCAGGTGGATTTCCTTTTGAGCGCACCGGTCATGCTCTGCGTAGACCACGACCGGTTTCGCCGTTGCTGAACAATCAATGCAAGGAAGGTTTTGGCGCTGGCGCCGCAGGTTTGTTGCATTCGGTGAACAACAGCAGAGGCGCGACGCGCAGGTATTCCATGACTTCCATGTAATCGCTTTCGCCGTCTTCGGACTCTTCCAGAGCGTCCTGCACCTGAGCGATGGCAGCCAGATCCTGCAGCACTTCCATGGCTTCGCCGCTGATGGCGTTGTCGCCAGCGGTCAAGCCGAAACCGGCAAGGAAGCCCTGACACCACTGACCCAGCGCGATGGCGCGTTCGCCCAGGGGTTCTTCGTCCCCGGGCAGCAGCAGGACAACGGTCATGTCGTCGCTGGTGAGCTCGCCTTTGACCATCTCTTGCAGGCCAATCAACGCCTGACGCACGTTGTCTTCCGGCGCGGAGCCAAGGATTTCGGTCGCATCGATCAGCCAGCCATCGGCATCGAAGCCGGAACCCGCGCAACTGCGGCCCAATAGCAGGCCGTGAAGTTCGGCAGGAGAGACAGGATGACCGCTGCTGCTGAGCAGGGTGGCGAATGCTTTGTACGGGGAATTCTGAATGGGCATGGGTAGCTAGTCGCCAATCGGCTCAATGTCTAGAATGAAGGCCTTGTATCGTAGACTATCCAGACCGCAAGATCACCAAGGCGTCTATTCGCGGCCATGGCTTAAAGCCAGTTCCTGTGCCACTCATCAGAAAGTATTCAGTGGGAAACAATGGAAGACACCGACCTGCAAGCGTTGATGGCCCGACTGGAGTTACTGATCACTCGTGTCGAGCAACTAAAACGTCAAAACGGACTCCTATTAGCTCAGGAAAAGTCGTGGCGCGACGAACGCGCTCATTTGATTGAAAAGAACGAAATCGCCCGGCAAAAGGTCGAGACAATGATTTCGCGCCTCAAAGCCCTGGAGCAAGACTCATGAGCAATGGCAACAGCGTCACCGTACAGATTCTCGACAAGGAGTATTCCATCATCTGCCCCCAGGAAGAGCGCACCAATCTGGTCAGCGCCGCTCGTTATCTGGACGGCAAGATGCGTGAGATCCGCAGCAGCGGCAAAGTAATTGGTGCCGACCGCATCGCCGTGATGGCTGCTTTGAACATTACCCACGATTTGCTGCATCGTCAGGATCTGCCTGACGTGCAGGCCAGTGGCTCGACGCGCGAGCAGGTCCGGGATTTGCTCGATCGTGTCGATCTTGTGCTCGCCACAGACGCCGATTCGCCACCGGATGCACCTCGGGGCTGAATCTTGCGGCAAGTTTCGTTATACTTGCGCCGCTCCCTGGAGTGCTTGCCAGTCGGTCATGTCCCTGAGCCGATACGCACAACCACGGGGGTTGCACGTTGGGGTTGGTGTGCATGTCCGCTCGACGGAAAGCCTTAAAACCTCCTGCAATCTCCACCTTGAACTTTCGGGTTCAAGGGCTACACCGACAGCGGTTCGTCGGGGAGTCTCAATTCTGTTCGTTGCCGGTCAGCCGGCAGCCAACCCGCGAGGTCGTTGCTCTGACGACCTCGACTCTGGTTTACCTTTCACGGTTCACCCCCTCATGGCTCAGCCCGCGCTTACGACCAGTGATGTTCCGCTCACCCGTCAGCAATTGCGCCGTCAGCTACGCAAGGCTCGTCGCGCCCTGAGCGCCAGCGAGCAACGCGCAGCCGCCCGCGGCATTTACCGGCAGTTGGCACAACATCCGTTATTTCGCCGCGCTCGCCACATCTCACTGTACCTGCCCATGGACGGTGAGATCGATCCGCGCCTGTTGCTGCGCGCCGCCCAGCGCCGAGGCAAGGCCACGTATCTGCCAGTGCTCAGCGCCTGGCCGCGAACCAAAATGGTCTTTCAGCGGGTCATCCCCGGCGAGAAATTCAAACCCAATCGTTTCCGCATTCCCGAACCGCGCATCAACCCGGCGAAACAACGCAGGATCTGGGCGCTGGATCTGATCCTGATGCCCTTGGTGGGTTTCGACGATGAAGGCGGGCGCCTGGGCATGGGCGGCGGTTTCTACGACCGCAGCCTGGCTTATCGATCACGCAGAAACGCGTGGCAGAAACCCACATTGCTGGGGCTTGCTCATGAATGTCAGAAGGTCGAGCGTCTGGCGCAGGCCAGTTGGGACGTGCCGCTGGATGGCACGGTGTCGGACAGGCGTTGGTATTTGGCGTGTCGCGCGAAAAACGCATGACCCCTGTGGGAGCGGTGCTTGCCCGCGATAAGGCTAGGCGCGGTTAACGTTAGATCGCCTAAACCTTATCGCGGGCAAGCACCGCTCCCACAGAAAAGCGCATTTCAATTCAAAAGATTGTTTTTCGAGCGACCCGGGTATTGGAAAATCAATGCCGCGACGGATATTTCTGCTGCTGTTGGGTAATTTCAACTGGCGCATCAGTCTTGTTGGCCCACAGACTCTGTGCGTAACCCGTAGTGACGACACCCAAACCGAACAAAATAACCAAAATCCAAAGTAAATCCGGTTTGCGTTTCATTGATTGCCCTCCTTAGGCGAATCAATACGTTGTCAGCAGCGGTTTCCGTATCGGCCGTGCAGCAGCGTGGAGCTTAAAATCCCGGCATTCTGCGACAACGGTCACAGACACGCAAACGATGATGTGAGCCAACCGTCGGTTTGTCATGAAACTGTCCGACAACTTGCCCGTTCAACCTTTCAGGGGTAACAAAGATGGCCTATTGGCTGATGAAGTCCGAGCCCGATGAATTTTCCATCACCTCGTTGCAAGACCTTGGAAAGGCTCGCTGGGACGGTGTTCGCAACTATCAGGCGCGTAATTTCCTGCGAACGATGGAGGTCGGCGACGAATTTTTCTTTTATCACTCCAGCTGCCCTGAGCCGGGCATCGCCGGTATCGGCCGTATCAGCCAGGCGGGTTACCCTGATCCGACAGCATTGGATCCGCAGAGCCATTACTTCGATGCCAAAGCCAATGCCGATAAAAACCCATGGACGGCCATCGACGTGGAGTTTGTCGAGGCCTTCAAGAAGGTGCTGAGCCTGGGCTTTCTCAAGCAGCAAACTGCGCTTGAGCAACTGCCTTTGGTACAGAAGGGCAGCCGCTTATCCGTCATGCCGGTGACCGCCGCACAATGGTCGGCGATCCTGGCGCTGCGCTGAGGCTTACTGAACGATGAAGTTGTTGAACAGCAAGTCTTCAACGACAGGCTTGCCTTCTTCGTCGGTCATGACCTGCTGAACCTGTTTGAGCGCCTCCTGACGGATCTTCTCTTTGGCTTCAGCGCTGCTCATGGTGTCTACGGTTTGCTGGGAGAACAGCGCCACCAGTTGGTTGCGAATCAGCGGATCGTTACGTTTCACTGCCGCCTGAGCTTCCGGACCGGTTACCCGCAGCGCGATGTCGGCTTTATAGACGCGCAGCTTCGGGCCGCCATCCAGCGCGTAGTTGCCCACGAACGGAGGCGTCAGGGACACATAAATTGCTTTCGGCGCTTCGCCCTCTTTGGCTTCTTCCTGCGCCAGAGCGATACCTGGCATCGACAGGGCCAACAACATCAAGATCCACGCTTTCACAGTCCACTCCTTAATCGTTTAGCCATCTAGCTTATACAGGCTCATCAGGCCGGGTCATGCTGATTGACCGCAAAATACACATACCTGAACGTATCGGCCACAAATCCAAAAGGAATAGTCCGATGAAAGCCTTGCTGTGCAAAGCGTTTGGCCCCGCCGAAACCCTGGTGATCGAAGACATCCCCAGCCCGCAGATCAAGAAGAACGAAATCCTGCTGGATGTCCACGCCGCTGGCGTCAACTTCCCCGACACGCTGATCATCGAAGGCAAGTACCAGTTCAAGCCGCCATTCCCTTTTTCTCCAGGTGGCGAAGCGTCCGGTGTAGTGGCGCAAGTCGGCGAGAAAGTCACCCACCTGAAAGTCGGCGATCGCGTCATGGCCCTCACCGGCTGGGGCAGCTTTGCCGAGCAAGTCGCCGTGCCGGGTTACAACGTGTTGCCCATGCCTGAAACCATGGACTTCAAAATTGCCGCCGCCTTCAGCATGACCTACGGCACCTCCATGCACGCCCTCAAACAACGCGCGCAACTGCAACCGGGCGAAACCCTGCTGGTGCTCGGCGCATCCGGCGGCGTCGGCCTCGCTGCGGTAGAGATCGGCAAAGCCATGGGCGCGCGCGTCATCGCCGCCGCCAGTTCTGCAGAGAAACTGGAAGTTGCGAAAAACGCTGGTGCCGACGAACTCATCAACTACAGCGAGAGCAACTTAAAAGACGAAATAAAACGCCTCACCAATGGCAACGGCGTCGACGTGATCTACGACCCGGTGGGCGGCGACCTTTTCGACCAGGCTGTCTGCTCCATCGCCTGGAACGGCCGCCTGCTGGTCGTGGGCTTCGCCAGCGGCCGCATCCCAGAACTCCCCGTCAACCTCGCCCTGCTAAAAGGCGCCTCAGTTGTCGGCGTGTTCTGGGGCTCGTTTGCCCAACGACAACCCGAAGACAACGCCGCCAACTTCCAACAACTGTTTGCGTGGTTTGAAGAGGGCAAATTAAAGCCGCTGGTTTCCCAGATTTATTCATTGAGTGAGGCGGGTGAGGCGATTGATTCGTTGGGTAAGAGGAGAGCGGTGGGGAAGGTGGTTGTGACGCTTCGTTGAGTTAAATTTCACGCTACCCCGCTTTAATAAAAGCGGGGCTTCTCATGACTACAACAACGCCCGCACCCGCTCCGGCATCTGATCCGCGTAATAAGCCCCGGGACTGGCGCCGCAGCGCTCGACCATTTGCGGGATTGCCTCAGCGAATTCGGTTCGCAGTGCCTGGCGTTCCGATTCCGACAGTTGCGTGGTTAAGACTCCTTCCGACAGGTAGCGCAATACGTAGAAAAACACGCTCAGTTCCTGGAGTTGTTTTGCTGGTTGATGCAGGTTTCGTTCGGCAACTTGGGCGTTGACTCGGGTGCACGGCAACTTGGCGAGAACCGCGTTTATGTCCATCGGCAGTTGGGTGCGGTTGCCGAAGGCGAAGATCATCGGCGCGACGACTTCCACGCTGGCGGGGCGCTCGGCTGTGACTTCCCAGGGCTTGAACTTCCAATGTTTGACAGCCTTTTTGGAGGCCTTGGAAAAAAGCGGATTGTCGCTTTTCAGGATTTTGATGTCAGTAACCGATCCGTTCGAGTGCACGACGAACTTCACGCGAGTCGAGCCTGCGATCCCGGCGCCACTGAGCTCTTGCGGGAATTTCGGTTTGGGGGTGTAAACAGGAATCAGCGTTACGTTATCGGCAAATGCCGAAAACGACACACTCAGGCAGAGTGCAAGCAGCCAGCGTTTCATGGTGAAGCTCCTTCTTTCAAAAACTGATCGTCCCTACTGATGCGACACCAGAACGCCACGGATCTCGTGGGGCAGGTAATTGCCGTATCGGGCATCGGGGTCTTGTTTGCAGGCTTTAACAATCGCGGGCAGGGCTTTATCCAGCTCGGTGAGCAGGGTTGAGCGTATGGCTTTGTTCGGTACCTGCCAGTTGACGTAATCACTGGTCAGGTATCTTCGCGTGTGCCAGAACACGTCCACTTTGCTCAAGGGTTGCTGCGGAAAATTGCGCTCACTCAATTCCACCTCCTGGTTGAGGTAGCTGCACCGGGTGTTTTCCAGCCCTACGCTGATTTCTTTGGAAAACGGCTCCAGCCCGTGAGCGCTAAAGATGATCGGCACCGTGATGTGGACTTTCTCCGGCCTGCCTTGCGTGGTGTTCCATGGCTGATAGCGCCACTTGGCCAAGGTTTGTTGCGCGGCTTCGGCCAACTTGGGATGGCTGCTTTCGGTGATTCTGGTTTTCTCGACTTTGCCCGAGGCATTGATGGTCAGCTCTACCAGTACTTTGCCGGCATGGGCGTTTTTCAGCAGCTCGCGGGGGTACGTTGGTTTTAAAACCGTCATCAGCCTCAGATAGGCGTCGTTCGCCAGGGCAAGCGTCGACAAACAGCACAGCACAATAAACGCTAAAAATTTCACCACGGACCTCGAATGCTCAACGGGCGCTGATTGCCCAGCGTGCGAGCGATGGTACGTGGGGTGTTTGTAGGACCAGAAGCCTGTCAGGTCTGATGCGATCGTAGGAATGGTCCTGATCGTGGCGCATTTTGTTACACATGAGCCGAATGTTCAGAAAACAACACGTTGCGACCGTTGGTGTGATGTTTATTGAAATTCTCAGGTAGAAGGCACTGCTTTTTTCTGTAACGAAAATGTAATATTCGCTTTCGCGCAGAAAAACAAAAAACGGAGTGTCCAGGATGTTTGCTTTCTTCCGCCCCGCAGCACATCAGGCGCCCCTGCCTGAAGAAAAAATCGACAGCACCTACCGACGCCTTCGCTGGCAGATTTTCGCAGGCATATTTATCGGTTACGCCGGTTACTACCTGCTTCGTAAAAACTTTTCCCTGGCCATGCCGTATCTGATTGATGAGGGCTATACCCGTGGGCAACTGGGCGTGGCGATGTCGGCGATTGCGATTGCTTACGGCTTGTCCAAGTTCCTGATGGGCATCGTGTCCGACCGTTCCAATCCTCGTTACTTCTTGCCCTTTGGTTTGCTGGTATCAGCGGGCGTGATGTTCGTGTTCGGTTTCGCGCCTTGGGCGACGTCCAGCGTGACCATCATGTTTATCCTGCTGTTTATCAACGGCTGGGCACAGGGCATGGGCTGGCCGCCAAGCGGGCGGACCATGGTTCACTGGTGGTCGCAGAAAGAACGCGGCGGTGTGGTCTCGGTCTGGAACGTGGCGCACAACGTTGGCGGTGGTCTGATCGGTCCATTGTTCCTGTTGGGTCTGGGCTGGACCAATGACTGGCACGCCGCGTTTTATGTGCCGGCTGCTGTGGCGCTGCTGGTGGCGGTGTTTGCCTTTGCAACCATGCGCGACACCCCGCAATCGGTGGGCTTGCCGCCAATCGAGCATTACAAGAACGACTATCCGGAAGGCTACGATGCCAGCCATGAGGAAGAATTCAGCGCCAAGGAAATTTTCGTCAAATACGTGCTGCGCAACAAAATGCTTTGGTACATCGCCCTGGCTAACGTGTTCGTCTACCTGCTGCGCTATGGCGTGCTGGACTGGGCACCGACCTATCTGAAAGAAGCCAAGCACTTCACGGTAGACAAGACCTCGTGGGCGTATTTCCTGTACGAGTGGGCAGGTATCCCGGGCACGCTGTTGTGTGGCTGGATGTCGGACAAGATCTTCAAAGGTAATCGTGGTCTGACCGGTGTGGTGTTCATGGTCCTGGTGACCATCGCGACCCTGGTTTACTGGCTTAACCCGCCAGGCAATCCGACCGTAGATATGATCGCGCTGGTTTCCATCGGCTTCCTGATCTATGGCCCGGTGATGCTGATCGGCCTTCAGGCGCTGGAGCTGGTACCGAAAAAAGCCGCTGGTACTGCTGCGGGCTTTACCGGTCTGTTCGGTTACCTGGGTGGCTCGGTGGCCGCCAGTGCCGCAATGGGCTACACCGTTGACCACTTCGGCTGGGATGGCGGGTTTGTCTTGTTGATCGGTGCTTGCGTGCTGTCCATCGTCTTCCTGCTGCCGACGTTGTGGCACAAACAGGTGGCGAGTACGTCGCGTTAATGAGATGCGATCTGTAGGAGCCAACTTGTTGGCGAGACGTTGGGCCTGTGGGAGCGAGCTTGCTCGCGAAGGCGGTCTGCCTGTGAAAGGGTTGTGGTGAATGTACCGGCCTCTTCGCAAGCAAGCTTGCTCCCACAGATTCTTTGGCGTACTCAAATCCGTGGGAGCGACCGGGGTGGCGCTCCACCTCGCTCGCGAAGGCGGTGTATCCGGTTCTACGTCAGATCACCTGGCAATCAGCTCCGCAACGCCTTAATCGCGCCTCCAGATTCAAATCCGGCATGGCGTGGCTGCGCAAGGCGTTGGCGGTCTGTTCGACGTAATCGCGTGTCGTGCCATAGCGGCCGCTGGCGCTGGCCAGCACCTGGCTGAGTACGTTATCTGGCAGGTTGCCCGCATAGCTGGGCAGATGTCGCTCCAACACAAACCCCAATGCCTGAACTCTTCGGCCATCTGCAAGACGGCAGTTCAACCAGTGTGGGCGATAGGAAGGGAAGGGCATTTCCCTTTGCCAGAGAGCGAGCAGTGATTCATCGAGGTTTTCTTCCGGCAAGCGATAGGCGAAACCGCTGCACGAGCCGCCGCGATCCAGGCCGAATACCAGCCCCGGCATTTCCGGCGTGCCGCGATGCTCGTGAGACCACAGGTACAGGCCGCGGTGATAACCATGAATGCGCCCGCGTTGACGTTCAATGGCGGTGCACTCCGGACGCCAGATTAATGACCCGTAAGCGAACAACCACACCGGGCCACCGTGGTGGCGCTGCATGGTTGCGTCCCTCGAGCTGATCAGTTGTTCGCGGGTCAGCTGCGGCCCGAGATCGATGACTGGCGGATAGGCCAATCCCAGGCCGTCGTGTACAGCGGCCGACAAGCTATTGATTTGATTCCCCATTTGGCCCCCCTGGCGAATGACTGCCAGTTGCAGCAGGTAGTGCTGGATGAAATTGAGCGTGTGCCATGAGCGAAAAAAAGTATTCGCCCAACGTAAAACTTGCTAATCAGACTGGTCGCGCAGCTCTGCGGTCACTTTGCACTGCTGAAACAGTTGCACATATTTGATGCAATTAACAATCCACTCCAGGCACATCCGTCTGTTGTTCCGATGGACGTCTGGGTTGCAGGGCTTTAACTAAGGACAAGTCCTACAAATACTTCGGACCGTTCAACTTACGGCCTTTGGACCTCCCTCTGTATAAACGCCGGCTACGGATTAAGCAGCGGAAGAGCAGGGTATGACGGTCGGCAAAATTTCGAAGGTGGCAGTGTTCGCGGCGCTATGCCTGATCACTTCCAGAGTGGCAGCAACCCAGCACTCAAGCGGGGATGAAGAGGGGTTCTGGCTGGTGCAGACCAGTGTGTACACCCAGCATTTTTCCCCAGACCCGGAGCACAACAATCGCCAGGATCTGCTGGGCCTTGAATACAACGAGGCGTCGGGACTGGTCTATGGCGGCGCGACGTTCCGCAATTCCTTCGGGCAGCGTTCAATCTACGGGTATGCCGGCAAGCGCTTCGCCAGCAGCAGCCATCCGGTCTATCTGAAAGTCACGGGTGGCTTGTTGAAGGGCTACCGGGGCGAGTATCGCGACAAGATTCCATTGAACCGCTATGGCATTGCGCCGGTGATCATCCCGGGCGTAGGCATGCATCTGGGCTCGGTCAACGCAGAGGCGGTCCTGTTGGGTGCCTCCGCTGCGATGCTCAATGTGGGTGTACGTTTCTGACAACGCAGCGTGTCAAGGCCGTGGCGCGTAGGCAAAAACGTCCGCACGCATCTGATGGGCGTCCATGCCGGCGCTGACCAGAGCGTCCAGGGTGCCGTAGATCATGGCTGGAGAGCCGCTGGCGTAGACATGCACGCCCGACAGGTCGGCAATGTCTTCACACACGGCTTCATGCAGCATGCCGCAGCGGCCTTCCCAGCCACACAGATCACTGACGACTTTGTGCAGGAACAGATTGGGGAGTTTCTTCCATTCCTCCCAGTGTTTGATCTCGTAGAAATCATCCGGACGACGCGCGCCCCAGTACAGATGCACCGGATGAGCAAAGCCCTTGGCGCGACAATGTTCGATCAGGCTGTGCATCTGCGCCATGCCTGTGCCCGCAGCGATCAGCACCAGCGGCGCATCAGGCAGCTCGGCAAGATGGGTATCGCCGAACGGCAAGTCCACACGCGCCATCTGGTCTCGCTGCAGTTGCTCGATCAGGGCTTGCGCGCTGTCTTCACGGACCAGCACATGCATTTCCAGGTCGCGGCCGCTGTGTGGGGCTGAAGCCAGAGAAAACGCCGATTTTTCGCCGTTGTCCTTGTGGATCATCAAATACTGACCGGCGTGATAACGCGGCGGCTTGCCCGCAGGCGCACGCAGGCCGACACGCCAGACATCACCGCCTACCGGCGTGCATTCGCTCAATTGGCAGGCAAAGGTACGTACCGGCAGTTCACCCAGAGCCAACACGCCATCCCAGAGCACTTCACAGTCTTCCATCGGTTCAGCCAGGCAGGTGTAGATTTCGCCGTGGGTCAGCTCGTCATCAGCCTGCTTGACGCGGCCAGTGACCAGCAGCGCCGAGCACACATGGCAATTGCCGTTGCGACAGCTTTGTGGGCATTCGTAGCCCAGGCGCTGCGCGGCATCGAGGATCCGCTCGCCTGGCAACGTTTCCAGCACTGCACCCGAAGGCTGCAAAGTTACACGCATCAATCTATTCCCAACTCATGCCAGATTTCGTCGACCCGACGTGTGGTGGCTTCGTCCTTGACGATCACCCGACCCCACTCACGCGTGGTCTCGCCCGGCCATTTGTGCGTTGCATCCAGGCCCATCTTCGAACCCAATCCGGAAACCGGCGAGGCGAAATCCAGATAGTCGATCGGCGTGTTTTCGATCATCACCGTGTCGCGCTTGGGGTCCATGCGCGTGGTGATGGCCCAGATCACATCGTTCCAATCCCGGGCATTGATGTCGTCATCGGTGACGATAACGAACTTGGTGTACATGAACTGTCGCAAAAACGACCACACGCCTAGCATCACGCGCTTGGCGTGGCCGGGGTACTGCTTCTTCATGGTCACGACTGCCATGCGATACGAGCAGCCTTCCGGCGGCAGGTAGAAGTCAGTGATCTCCGGGAACTGCTTTTGGAGGATCGGCACGAACACTTCGTTCAATGCCACACCGAGAATCGCCGGTTCGTCAGGCGGACGACCGGTATAGGTGCTGTGGTAAATCGGCTTGATACGGTGGGTGATGCGCTCGACGGTGAAGACCGGGAAGCTGTCGACTTCGTTGTAATAACCGGTGTGGTCGCCGTATGGGCCTTCATCGGCCATTTCGCCAGGATGAATTACACCTTCCAGGACGATTTCGGCACTGGCCGGGACTTGCAGATTATTGCCACGGCACTTGATCAACTCGGTGCGATTGCCCCGCAGCAGACCGGCGAAAGCGTATTCGGAGAGGCTGTCGGGGACCGGCGTAACGGCGCCGAGAATGGTTGCCGGATCTGCGCCCAGGGCCACGGAGACCGGGAAAGGTTCGCCCGGATGCTTGATGCACCATTCCTTGAAGTCCAGCGCGCCGCCACGATGGCTCAACCAGCGCATGATGACTTTGTTGCGGCCAATGACCTGCTGACGATAAATGCCCAGGTTTTGCCGCTCTTTGTTAGGACCGCGAGTGACGGTCAGGCCCCAGGTGATCAACGGGCCCACATCGCCAGGCCAGCAGGTTTGTACGGGGAGCATCCCCAGATCGACGTCGTCACCTTCGATGACGATTTCCTGGCAAGGCGCGTCTTTGACGACCTTGGGCGCCATGGCGATGACTTTTCTGAAGATCGGCAGCTTGGACCAGGCGTCTTTCAGACCCTTGGGTGGTTCGGGCTCTTTGAGGAAAGCCAGCAGTTTGCCGATCTCCCGCAGCTCGCCGACTTCTTCAGCGCCCATGCCCATGGCCACGCGCTCTGGCGTGCCGAAAAGGTTGCCGAGCACGGGGATATCGAAGCCCACCGGCTTTTCAAACAGCAGTGCCGGACCCTTGGCGCGCAAGGTTCGATCACAGATTTCAGTCATTTCCAGTACTGGGGAAATGGGCATCTGAATGCGTTTCAACTCTCCGCGCTGCTCAAGCTGCTGCACGAAATCCCGTAGATCCTTGAATTTCATTAACCCGGCCACCGATAAAATAGGCTCGTATCGTACCTGCTCTGGGGGTTTGTAGCAGCTTTGGTGTTGGTAGTTTCTCGGACCTGTGGGAGCGAGCTTGCTCGCGAAGAGGCCGGTGCATCCGATATATTTCTATGGGCAGGAACATTGCCTTCGCGAGCAAGCTCGCTCCCACAGGGGATCTGCGCAATTTTTGAATAAAAAAAATGGCGCCGATGAGGGCGCCATTTTTTGTGCTGCGGTTCTGCCTGTTACTTGCGTTTCATCGACAGGAAGAACTCGTCGTTGGTCTTGGTCTGCTTCAGCTTGTCGATCAGGAACTCGATAGCAGCGACTTCGTCCATCGGGTGCAGCAGTTTGCGCAGGATCCACATACGTTGCAGCTCGTCATCGGCGGTCAACAACTCTTCGCGGCGGGTACCGGAACGGTTGATGTTGATGGCCGGGAACACACGCTTCTCGGCGATCTTGCGATCCAGAGGCAGTTCCATGTTGCCGGTGCCTTTGAATTCTTCGTAGATCACTTCGTCCATCTTCGAGCCGGTTTCAACCAGCGCGGTGGCGATGATGGTCAGCGAGCCGCCTTCTTCGATGTTCCGCGCGGCGCCGAAGAAACGTTTCGGTTTCTCCAGGGCGTGGGCATCGACACCACCGGTCAGTACCTTGCCGGAGCTAGGGATTACGGTGTTGTAGGCACGAGCCAGACGGGTGATGGAGTCGAGCAGGATCACCACGTCTTTTTTGTGTTCGACCAGGCGCTTGGCCTTCTCGATCACCATTTCAGCAACCTGTACGTGACGGGTCGGTGGTTCGTCGAACGTCGAGGCAACCACTTCGCCGCGCACGGTGCGCTGCATTTCGGTTACTTCTTCCGGACGCTCATCGATCAGCAGAACGATCAGATGCACTTCCGGGTTGTTACGCGTGATGTTCGACGCGATGTTCTGCAGCATGATGGTCTTGCCCGCCTTTGGCGGAGCAACGATCAGGCCGCGCTGGCCTTTACCGATCGGTGCGCACAAGTCGATCACACGGCCGGTCAGGTCTTCAGTGGAACCGTTACCGGCTTCCATCTTCATGCGGATGGTCGGGAACAACGGCGTCAGGTTTTCGAAGAGGATCTTGTTCTTCGCGTTTTCCGGACGGTCGTAGTTGATCGTGTCGACCTTGAGCAGAGCGAAATAACGCTCACCTTCTTTCGGTGGACGGATCTTGCCGACGATGGTGTCGCCAGTACGCAGGTTGAAGCGGCGGATCTGGCTAGGCGAGACATAGATATCGTCTGGGCCGGCGAGATAGGAAGCGTCTGCAGAGCGCAGGAAACCGAAGCCGTCCTGGAGGATCTCCAGCACGCCATCACCGGAAATTTCCTCGCCGCTTTTGGCGTGCTTTTTCAGCAGGGAGAAAATCACATCCTGCTTGCGCGAACGGGCCATATTTTCTATGCCCATCTGTTCGGCCATTTCGAGCAGATCGGTAATCGGCTTTTGCTTGAGTTCAGTCAGATTCATAGGGGAATGACGTAATCATGTAGGGAGGGGAAAAATTAAGCTGTTGGGCTTAATGAGGCCGCGCCGCAGAGAAGGCGACAGGATCGCGTACTAAATCGAAAGGAGAGCGTCGGCGACGGCTAGCAGGGGGCAACGGAGAAGCCGTTGCGGGGCCGAATGTACCACTTGATTTTCAGGCCGTCTAGTATGAGGTCTGAAAAAAAGCCCCGCAATTTGCAGGGCTTTGATACATCAGATGTTAGCGTCGAGGAACGCGGCCAACTGAGACTTCGACAGCGCACCCACTTTGGTGGCTTCGACGTTGCCATTCTTGAACAGCATCAGCGTCGGGATACCACGCACGCCATGCTTGGCCGGGGTTTCCTGATTTTCGTCGATGTTCAGCTTGGCGATAGTCAACTTGCCTTTATAGGTTTCGGCGATTTCGTCCAGAACCGGGGCAATCATTTTGCATGGGCCACACCACTCAGCCCAGTAATCAACTAGTACAGCACCTTCAGCCTTGAGGACATCGGCTTCGAAGCTGGCGTCGCTGACGTGCTTGATAAGGTCGCTACTCATGGAGTTCTCCGAGTTAGTAGGCTAAAAAACGTGGCCCATCATAGCGGGCCTTGCCCCGTTCAGGAAGCTGGGGTTGATTGAGTCTGGCTATAAGGGTGCATGAGTCTGGTTATAGAGGAGGCCGTTCGCAGCATCTCCACGTCTGATAGACCGCCTTCGCGAGCAAGCTCGCTCCCGCGGAGTGATGTGCAACACCGGATTTGTGGGAGCAAGCTTGCTTGCGAAGGGGCCGGTGCATCCCCCGCATCTTCTCGGCTGATGGACCGCCTTCGCGAGCAAGCTCGCTCCCACGGACGAAGTGCAATACCGTATTTGTGGGTGTGGTTTGCGGCCGATTGACGGGCGGTCTAGCTAGCCGGCGAAACAAACACAATCCCGGTCCGCAACGCGGCGCCACGGATGTGTTCATGCATTGCTTTTTGCGCCGGCCCCGAGGCGTGGCGGGCCAGGGCGCGGAGGATTTTGCGGTGTTCCTGCCAGGTTTCCATGGCCCGTGTGGGGCGGATGAAGGGCATTTTCTGGCTTTCCAGAAAGATGTCCGCACCAGCCGTGATGATTCCAAGCATGGCCTGATTGCCGCTGGCGACCAGGATGTGCCGGTGAAATTCGAAGTCCAGCCGCGACGCCGCCTCGAAATCCTCGGCGCGCAATTCCAGACGCATGGCCTCTACGTTGTCTTCCAGCACGTCGCGCTCATCCGCAGTCAAGGTCACGGCGGCCATGCCCGCAGCAAAGCCCTCCAGCGCATAACGCAGCTGAAAAGTGTCCGCAGGCGACACCTGACTGTCAAAAGGCCAGGAAAAACCGGCGGTGCGCTGTTCTGGTTCAGAAATCGCCTGGACGAAAACGCCTTTACCGGGCTGCACGCTGACCACGCCAAGGGCGCTCAGCGACGACAAAGCCTCGCGCAGCGACGCCCGACTCACGCCAAGCAGAACGGCCAGGTCCCGCTGTGACGGCAGGCTGTCGCCGGGCTGATAACCCTGATCGACGATCAATTTGCGGATTGCCCTCAGGGCTGATTCAGGTACGGCGAGTGGGCTATGAGGCATCACTGTTCAGGCCAGTCAGTCCAGTAAAAGTCCCTTGTATGCCCATATTCGCGATCCGGCAAGCGACGCCCAGGCCTGGAGCGGCGGGGCTTTTCGCTGCTCCAAAGCAGTGCGCTCGGTGAGCCGACTGGTCAGACCAGTAAGACCGAAATCGCCGCCCAAGCCGTGGTTTGCCGTTGGGCATCGTCGTATGGCATGAGCTGTGCACTGACGATGACAGACAAACCTCTCGCCCCATCACGGAGTCTTCCTATGACCAAGCGTTACAGCGCTCTGCTTACTGCCCTGTTTGCCAGCCTCATGCTGAGCCAGGCACCTGCCCATGCTGACGGGCTGGATGACGTCGTGAAACGTGGCACCCTGAAAGTTGCCGTCCCGCAGGACTTCCCGCCGTTTGGTTCGGTTGGCCCGGACATGAAGCCGCGTGGTCTGGACATCGATACCGCTCAGCTGATTGCTGACCGCTTGAAGGTCAAACTCGAACTGACTCCGGTCAACAGCACCAACCGGATTCCGTACCTGACCACCGGCAAGGTCGATCTGGTGATCTCCAGCCTCGGCAAGAATCCGGACCGCGAGAAGGTCATCGACTTCTCCAAGGCTTACGCGCCTTTCTACCTGGCGGTATTCGGTCCACCTGAGGCTCAAATCAGCAGCGTCGACGACCTCAAAGGCAAAACCATCAGCGTGACCCGTGGCGCTATCGAAGACATCGAGCTGACTGCTGTGGCGCCGAAGGAAGCCGCCATCAAACGCTTTGAAGACAACAACTCCACCATCGCGGCTTACCTGGCCGGTCAGACTGATCTGATCGCCAGCGGCAACGTGGTCATGGTCGCTATCAGCGAGAAGAACCCGAAACGCATCCCTGCGTTGAAAGTGAAACTCAAGGATTCCCCGGTTTACGTCGGCGTGAACAAAGGTGAGGCGACGTTGCTGGCCAAGGTCAACGAAATCATCGATGCCGGGAAAAAAGACGGCGCGCTGGAGAAAAACTCCCAGACCTGGCTCAAGCAGCCACTGCCAGCTGACCTCTGAGCCATTGATCTTTGGTAATCGTTTTCTGATTTCGGGGTCCGCCAATGGCTTACCACTTTGACTTTGCACCGGTCATGCAGAATGCCGACCTGCTGCTGCGCGGGGCGCTGTTTACCCTGGAGTTGACCGCCATTGGCACCTTGCTCGGCGTGAGCCTGGGCATCGTCGGCGCTATTGTTCGGGCCTGGAAGATTCAGCCGTTCTCGGCGATTTTCGGGGTTTACGTCGAGTTGATCCGCAACACGCCATTTCTGGTGCAGTTGTTTTTCATCTTCTTCGGTCTGCCGTCCCTGGGCGTGCAGATTTCCGAATGGCAGGCGGCGATCCTCGCCATGGTGATCAACCTCGGGGCTTACTCCACCGAGATTATCCGCGCAGGCATTCAGGCGATCCCTCGGGGTCAGCTCGAAGCCGCAGCGGCCCTGGCGATGACGCGCTTCGAAGCGTTTCGCTATGTGATTATGATCCCGGCGCTGGGCAAGGTCTGGCCGGCGCTGAGCAGCCAGATCATCATCGTGATGCTCGGTTCGGCGGTTTGCTCGCAGATTGCCACCGAGGAGTTGAGCTTCTACGCCAACTTTATTCAGTCGCGTAACTTCCGGGCGTTCGAGACGTACATCGTCACCACCCTGATCTACCTCTTTATGGCGTTACTGGTTCGCCAGCTTCTGGCCTGGATCGGGCGTCGCTACATTTCGAGGAAAGGCTGATGGATTTCACCCTTTGGGATGTGGTGCGCAACCTGCTCACCGGCTTGCAATGGACTCTCGCGCTGTCATTGGTCGCGTTCATTGGCGGCGGTGTGATCGGCTTGCTGGTGATGTGGATGCGCATCGCCAAACTCAATGCGCCGCGCGTAATCGCCAAGATTTACATCGAGCTGTTCCAGGGCACTCCGCTGTTGATGCAGTTGTTTCTGGTGTTCTTCGGCGTGGCCTTGATGGGCGTTGATATTTCGCCCTGGGCAGCCGCTGCCCTGGCCTTGACCCTGTTCACCAGCGCTTACCTGGCCGAGATCTGGCGCGGCTGCGTCGAATCCATTGCCAATGGTCAGTGGGAGGCTTCTGCGAGTCTTGCGTTGTCGCCATTGGAGCAACTGCGCTACGTGATCCTGCCGCAAGCGCTGCGCATCGCCGTTGCGCCCACCGTGGGGTTTTCGGTGCAGGTCGTTAAAGGCACAGCTGTGACCTCAATCATCGGTTTTACCGAGCTGACCAAAACCGGCGGCATGCTCGCCAACGCTACGTTCCAGCCCTTCATGGTCTATGGCTTCGTGGCTCTGGGCTACTTCATGCTCTGCTACCCCCTGTCGCTCAGTGCCCGCTACCTGGAAAGGAAACTGCATGCCTCTGCTTAGAATTTCCGCGCTGCATAAATATTACGGCGACCATCACGTCCTCAAGGGCATTGACCTGACCGTCGAAGAAGGCCAGGTCGTCGCGATCATCGGCCGTAGCGGCTCGGGCAAAAGCACCTTGCTGCGGACTTTGAACGGTCTGGAGTCGATCAACGACGGCGTAATTGAAGTCGATGGTGAATACCTGGACGCCGCCCGGGCCGATCTGCGCGCGTTGCGGCAGAAAGTCGGCATGGTCTTTCAGCAATTCAACCTGTTTCCGCACTTGAGCGTCGGCGAAAACGTGATGCTCGCGCCGCAAGTCGTACAGAAAAAATCGAAAGCAGAAGCGAAGAAACTCGCAGAGCAAATGCTGGAGCGGGTCGGGTTGGGGGAGAAATTCGACGCTTTCCCGGATCGGCTCTCCGGCGGCCAACAGCAGCGCGTGGCGATTGCCCGAGCCCTGGCCATGTCGCCCAAGGTTTTGCTGTGCGATGAGATCACTTCAGCGCTGGACCCTGAGCTGGTCAACGAGGTGCTTAGCGTGGTGCGCAGCCTGGCTGCGGACGGCATGACCCTGATCATGGTCACCCATGAAATGCGCTTTGCTCGGGAAGTGGGCGACAAACTGGTGTTCATGCACCAAGGCAAAGTTCACGAAGTAGGCGACCCCAAAATCCTCTTCGCCAACCCGCGCACGCCGGAGCTGGCGAATTTTATTGGGTCGGTGGAGCAGGGGGCGTAAAAGCTTTCTCGCCAAGACACTGGATCTGTTGGAGCGAGGCTTGCCCGCGAATCAGTCGCTGCGGTCTGTCAGGCCGACCGCGTTTTCGTTCTTCGCGGGCAAGCCTCGCTCCAACAGAGACCTGGATCTAATGTGGGAGCGGTGCTTGCCCGCGATAAGAGCACCGCGATTCTAAGGTGAACCGCATCCAGCCTCATCGTCGGATTGCCGCCCAGACCAAGCCTCGCTCCCACAGGTTTCAGCGTTCCTCAACCATCGCTTACAACCGCAACAACGTCTTCCACGCCCGGCTCTGGAACACGACGATGGTCTGCTGCACGCGCGCATCCAGCACTTCGTCGCTGATCGGCAGTTCAGCCAGTTGCACCAGCTTGTTCAGCTCGCCATACAGACGATCCAGTTCCGGCAGGTCCAGCGCGCCACGGGCGTGGTGCAGCCAGGCCTGGATGCGCTCGATACGCGGCAGTTGCTCGGCAAGGTCTTCAGGCTGCTGCTGATAACGACCCAGCTGCAACGCCGTGGCTTCATCAGCCAGCAGGCGTGGCAACCAGCTGTCCAGCTGCGCAGCGCCCTGACGATTGCCACGGTTGTTGCGCTCCAGCGTCCAGCTGCGAGCCAGCAACCAGCGCGAGGTGTTCAGCGAGAACAGGCCCCAACGCGGATCCTGCAACTCTTCAATAAACTGCTCATGAGCCGCGCCACGCACATCGCCGTCTACCTGACCGGCCTGAACCAGCGGGCGCCAGTCTTCCAGCAGCGCATCCAGCGACGAACGCAATTCGCTGCTGGTACTGCGCGGAGCGGCTTGACCGAGACTGCCGGTCAGAGCGCGCAGTTCGGCCAGCAACGCGACCCAATCCTGCAGCAAACGCCAGTGACCGTTGAAACGATACTGCTCAGCCAGACGCTGGCTGCTGCCCAACAAATGCCAGGCCAGCGCAGCGTAAGCGTCGTCCAGCGGCATTTCGGGTTGCAGTTGCGGCGCAGGCAGGCTCAATGAATAGCTGTTGGCATCAAACAGACGATAACCGCGCTCAGCCTTGCTGATATCGCAAGGCATCAACGGCAGGGTCGCGGCCAGCTCGGCAGCCAGTTCCAGCAATGCCGCCGGGTCGCCTTCGCGCAACTCCAGTTCCAGCTCGCAGATTTCTTCTTTCTGCTTGCCTGCGACCACATGGCCCAGATCCAGAGCGGCTTCGATCACCACCTTGGTCTTGCCACGGCCCCAGGCAATCTCGGCGCGTTCGCGCACGAAATCGGTGGTGAACAGCGGCTTGATGGTTTTCTTATCAAGCTCGGCCAGTTGCTCAGGCCAGCATTCGCCGTCGAGCTTTTTCAGGTCCAGCTTGGCCTTGGGCAGATCCCAGTTGTACTCGTTACGCTCGGAAAAACCGGCGACGCTCTGGCCGCGCGTCTTCATGGTCTGAATAATCTTGTCGCCATCACGGCGCAGACGCAGGGCAACCTTGGCGTTGGCCAGATCACGTTCCGGGGTATCGAAGTATTGGTTCGAAAGCTCTACGCGTTCCCAGCCACTTTTGTTGCGCTTCTTTAATAGCGGGTGTTCGCGCAGTGCAGCGAGGGTTTCGCGGCTGACGCGGAGTTTGATTTCTGTTTCTTTCTGCATGGCCGGGAATCCAGACGCTTGTACTGATAACGGGTGCAGCCAGTTGTTACGAGGCCGCCAAGGCCATGCAGTGTACAGGACATGACCCGCAAACAGGCCGTTGCACTGCATGAAGCCTTTATATACCCGTCGCAGCTCAGCTCAGGGCGGCGCTGCCCGACAACGCATCCTCAACAATCGCCCTGGCCATATCGCTCAAATAATGAACAGCCCAGATGCTCTGCTGACTTCCATCACCCAAGGCCGAGTCCAGGCTTAACTCATTGATACAGGCCAGCAGATGGGAGGCGTGTTCCAGCGCGGATTCGGCAGGGATGCCAGGGTTTACGCGGAATAGGGGTTGGTGGGTTCGGGGGCAGGTGGTGAAGGTGATGGTGCCGTGGGTTTGGAAAGGGCGTGACGGATTACTGAGGTGGGATTGATTCATTGCCGCTCCTGAAGTTGAGAAGCCGCCACCTTTTGCGGCCAAGCAAATGGGTGACAGCTGTACGCAGGTTGGCCGACCGGGACTTCAGGCACCCGGCACACCCGAAAGTGTCCCGCGCACAGCTGCCATAACTCGAAATACCAAACACAAAAAATGCGCCCGCTATCGAATCATGTTGGCGCCGGTGCGCCTGAAGTTTAGTCGAGCGGCCAAGCCCGATCGCTACGGTTGCAGCGAAGGGCGAAACTCTAAAGTTACCGGGCGCAAGCGGCTAGGGGGTGAAGCGGACAGCGGTTGTAGGAAAGCACTACAGAAAACCACCGGTCCCAGTAGGAGCGCGCTTGCCCGCGATGAACGTTAACGCGGTGTGCCTGATTCACCGCAGCGTCTGTATCGCGGGCAAGCGCGCTCCTACGGTTTAGCTGGGGTTGTGCGGCGCGTGTGGGTGCCATCCCGACTTACCCGCGATTCAGGCGCGCTTAAGCCTCTGCCGCCATTGCTTACGCAACCAGATCCCGATGTTGTACTGCCGCTTCTTGCCCATGAACGGATAACGCAGGGTCACGCCGATCAATCCGCGCCAGGTGCTGAGCTGAGGCAGGTTGGCAGGAAGGGCGTCGCAGCGTACCGAGATGCGGTCGCAACCGGCATCATGGGTGCGGTGGATGACGTCGGCACGCATGATCAGCAGGTCGTGTGTGTTGAGTTGCGGCACTACCTTCTGCTGTTCCAGGTCGACTTTGATCTTCCAGCCGGGAGTCGAATCGTCGAGGTCATCAATCGCAAACCAATCCCCAATGGCCAGTTCCTCATCGGGAAAGCGCAGCTGGAACCAAGCCATCGTATCGGCCTCCACGCAGCGAAAACGCATGGCGCCACGCCCTTGGATACGGCGGTGCAGGTCTGGATCGAATTGCTTGACCACGTGGTCGGGCAAGATGGCCAGGTTCGCCGCGTGGGGCATCGGCTTGAACACCGGCAGATAGCAGATCAGCCAGTTCTTGTGGTCGCCGTAGAGGTAAAAGCTGAAGTGATCCAGATGCCAGTTGAGCCCGCCGCCAGGCGACGTCTTCGGATCGCGATTCTTGTCGAACGGGGTGCGCAATGTCGGACTACCGTGGCTCTCCTTCACCCGAATCGCGCAATAGCCGAAGCGGCTCGGATCGATCAGCAAGCCCATCATTTGGGCGACTGCAGGAATTGTGTTTTCTATGCGCGAGCTGATCTGGAGCATCTTCTCGGGTGGAATATCCGTGATCACGCCGTCATGAAACTTCTCGGCGCCGGCCAAATGAGTCACCAGGCTATCTGGAACATCCTGGGCAGACAAAAAGTCACGCACCACCGCATAACCTTGGTGGCGCAGATCATCGGCGATTTCCTTCGTTTGCATCCGACTTTCCCCAGGCTGATCGCTTAATTTGTGGCGATAGTTTGCCTGCTTTTGGCGGCCATTCCACCTGGCTGTTGGCGTGTGGGCGGCATTCCGACTTGCCACCACAGAGAATCCTCAGTTTCCCCGTTTCAGCCGCCTCACACCTGCGCAAGCGACACAGGTGGGCTTGGTTAGTTCAATATTTTTTGACGTCAATCTTTTGTTTTCTTCAAGATGTAACCAGAATGGCCGACACTCTTAAAAACCATAACAACTAGAAGGGCATTTCGCTGATGAAGCTTACCGTCAAACGCAAACTGTTGTGCTTAGCCATCGTCCCCGCTTTGTTATTTGCTCTGATCGTCAGCGGGCTTGCATCGTGGATGCTGCAGCGCAGTGCGGACCATGAAATGCTCGAGACCCGTGAGAGTCTCGTCCAGCGCAATCGTGAGGTGCTGAAGAACTATGTAGACGTCGCGCTGACCACGATAAAACCTTTGCACGATGCATCGGCCCAAGGCGACATGGCGGCGCGGGACAAGGCGCTGGATATCCTCAAACCAGTGAAATTTGGTGATGAAGGCTACTTCTTCGCCTACGACAGCAAGGGCGTCAGGGTTTTCCGGGGTGATAGTACGGCGGGCGTCGGCAAGAGCTTCTGGGACACCAAGGACCCGGATGGCTCGTACCACTACCAGACCTTCGTTGAAGTGGCCAAAAACGGTAAGCATTACGTCGACTATTTCGCGCCCAAACCGGGTCAGGAAAGCGTTCTGGTACCCAAGCTCGGTTACACGGTTTATCTGGAAAAATGGGACCTGGTGCTAGGCAGCGCTATCAATATGGATGACATCGAAGCCGCCATGCTGGTGGAGCAGGCTTCGGTTGCAGAGCGGACCCGTGCTCTGCTCAGCGGTATTTTCCTCGTCGCACTGGTGTTGCTGCTGATCACCGCAGCGGCGGGTATCTGGACGGCCAATGGCGTGGTGCGTCCGTTGCGCATACTCAAGACCAACCTTGATGACATCGCAGCGGGCGATGGCGATCTGACCCACCGTCTGGCGGTCAACAGTCACGATGAATTGGGTGATCTGGCGTCCTCGTTCAATCGCTTCGTCGACAAGATCCACGGCATGGTGCGTGAAGTCGCTCAAATGACCACCGACCTGGACGGGTTGGTCAATCAGGCCACCCAGCAGACCTTGCGCTCCGAGCAAGCGATGCAGCGTCAGCGCAACGAGACTGATCAAGTCGCCACCGCGATCAACGAGATGTCTTCAGCAGCGCAGGAAGTCGCCATGAGCGCCCAGCGTGCTGCCGAAGCTGCGGCCGAGACCGATCAGCAGGGCCAGGCTGCGCGCAAAGTTGTGGGCAACAACATTGAGGGTATGAACGCGTTGGTGTCCGATATTCGTTCCAGCGGCACCAGCCTGGACAGCCTGCAAAATGACGTCCGTTCCATTGTTTCTGTGCTCGACGTGATTCGCTCCATCGCCGATCAGACCAACCTGCTGGCGCTCAATGCTGCCATTGAAGCCGCGCGTGCCGGTGAGGCGGGGCGTGGCTTTGCCGTGGTTGCCGATGAAGTTCGTGCGCTGGCCAGCCGTACCCAGCAAAGCACCCAGGAAATCCAGGGCATGATCACTCGCCTTGAGTCGGGTACCACCGCTTCGGTTGCTGCAATGCAGCGTTCGACTGCCGCAGGAGAGGGTGCTAATCAGCAGACCAACGAAGTCGGCGCGTCCCTGGAGTCCATCTCGGGCCTGATCGGCACGATCAACGCAATGAATGCGCAAATCGCCAGTGCCGCAGAAGAGCAGACGTCAGTTGCCGAAGAGATAAACCGCAGCGTGCATCAGATCGCCGGCGCGGTGGAAAACCTGGCAGAGGAAACCGAGCAGAGCTCTCGCACCATGAGCGAGGTTTCAATGCTGGGCAGCAAGCTCAATACCCTGGTCCGCCAGTTCAAGATTTGATGAATCGGTTAAGCCTTTATAGGGCTGGTCATGCATGGCGTTAGCTGTTTTAGTAACGCCTAAATCGTTAGCTTGATCATTATTAGGTGGCAATCCAATTGCCGCCTGACGTGGCTAACTATAAGAAAAAACGAAGCGACATCGCATTCGTGGTTAGACCCTGGAGTGAACCAACAATGTCCGATAAAGATACCTCGCCCGGGCGTCGCGACTTTCTACGCAAGTCGTTAACGCTGATCCCCGTTGTAACCCTGGCCAGTACCGGCCTACCCGGTACTACCTTTGCCCAGACCCCGGCCAGCGACGCACAATCAGCCGTGCCAGCTTCGCCCGCGGCCACCGATTACAAGCCGACTTATTTCACCCCGCAAGAGTGGGCGTTTCTGATCGCCGCCTGCGACCGCCTGATCCCCTCGGATCAGGTAGGGCCTGGCGCCGTCGAGCTGGGTGTTCCCGAGTTTCTTGATCGGCATATGCAGACGCCTTACGCCAACGGTGGCATCTGGTACATGCAGGGCCCTTTTGTCGAGGCGGCTCCCGAGTTTGGCTATCAAGGACGTCTGACCTTACGTGAAACACTGCGGGTCGGTATCAAAGCCTTCGATGCCAGCTGTGTGAAGGCATTCTCCGGCAAGACCTTTGCTCAACTCTCGACAGCTCAGCAGGAAGAACTGCTCAAGAGTGCCGAGAGCGGCAAGCTGGCACTGGAAGACATCTCCTCCAAGCTGTTTTTCACCAATTTGCTCAACGAAGTGCGCAACGGCTATTTCGCGGACCCTTCCCACGGCGGCAACAAAAACATGGGCGCCTGGAAGATGATCGGCTATCCCGGCATGCGCGCTGACTATATGGACTGGGTGACCGTGCGTGACAGGCCGTACCCGCTACCGCCGGTAGATCTTGCTGGACGGAGGGGTTGAGCATGGCGAACGTCAAACCAAAAGTAGATGCCGTGATCGTCGGCATGGGTTGGACCGGGGCCATCATGGCCAAGGAGCTCACCGATGCAGGCCTCAATGTCGTGGTGCTTGAGCGCGGCGCTGATCGTGACACTCAGCCCGACTTCGCTTATCCAAAAGTCGTCGATGAGCTGGAGGGCTCGGTGCATCGTCGCTACCTGCAAAGCCTGTCCCAGGAAACCGTCACCGCGCGGCACAACCTGACCGCGACCGCCGTGCCCTATCGTCAGATGGGCTCATTCAAGCCCGGCACTGGCGTGGGTGGCGCGGGCAGTCACTGGTCTGGCTGCCACTTTCGGGCGTTGCCTGAAGACTTCAAGCTGCGCAGCAATATCGAGCAGCGATATGGCGCGGGCTTCATCCCCAGCGACATGACCATTCAAGATTTCCCGGTCACTTACGAGGAACTTGAACCGCACTTCGATCACTTCGAATACGTCTGTGGCACCTCTGGCAAAGCCGGTGTCATCCAAGGTGCCAAACAGGTGGGAGGCAACCCGTTCGAGGGCTCTCGCTCCCGTGAGTTTCCTTTGGGACCCAACCCCAATTACCTTGGCGCGGAAATGTTTTACAAGGGCGCGCGGGAGATGGGTTGGGACCCGTATCCGATTCCGGCATCCAATGCGTCCGGGCCTTACGTCAACCCGTATGGCTGTCAGATGGGGCCGTGCAACGCATGCGGCTTCTGCAGCGATTACGGGTGCCTGAACTACTCCAAAGCCAGCCCGAATATCAGCATCTTGCCGGTGTTGCGCCCACGCAAGAACTTCGAATTGCGCACCAATGCGCAGGTCCTCAAGGTCAACCTCGACAGCGATGGCAAGAAGGCCACCGGGGTTACCTATCTGGATGCTCAAGGGCGTGAAGTCGAGCAACAGGCTGACATCGTCCTGCTGTGCGCATTCTCGTTATACAACGTGCATCTGATGCTGCTTTCAGGCATCGGCAAGGCTTACGACCCCCACACCAATGAAGGGACTATCGGCCGCAACTACTCGTATCAGAATCTGAACCGAGTGGTGCTGTTCTTCGGCAAGGAAGTGCAGGCCAATCAGTTCATCGGTATCGGCGGCGCGGGTACCACCATGGATAACCTCAACGGCAACCAGCTGGACAATGCCAAGGCTGGCTTCGTCGGCGGCGGCATCATCTGGGCTCGCCAACCCGGTGCCGGTCCGGTGCGTGGGATCAACGTGCCGCCAGGCACCCCAGCCTGGGGTACGCAATGGAAACAGGCAGCCAGTGACGCGTTCCGCCACTCGTTCTACTTCGAAGTGCAGGGCGCTTGCATGTCCTATCGTCAGCACTATCTGAGCCTGGACCCGACTTACAAGGACGGCTTTGGCCGGCCGCTGCTGCGAATGAACTTCGACTGGCACGACAACGAGATCAAGGCGTCGCAGTTCCTGGTCGGCAAGGCGCTGGAGATGTCGAAGATCCTCAACCCCACCGCTGTGGCAGGCGATGCGAAGAAACCGGGCGAGCACTACAACATCACCAAGTACCAAAGTACTCACACCTGCGGTGGCGCGATCATGGGGTCCGATCCGAAAACCTCGGCGCTCAATCGTTATTTGCAGTCTTGGGATGTGCACAACGTATTTGCCATCGGAGCCAATGCGTTTCCGCAAAACAACGGCTATAACCCGACCGGCATGGTGGGTGCACTGGCGTATTGGTCTGCCAAGGCCATTCGCGAGCAGTACCTCAAAAACCCCGGCCCGCTGGTTCAGGCATAAGGAGAAAACCGATGAAAAAGTTTCTCTTGAGCCTGATTGCATTGGGCGTGCTGGTGTTGGTCGCCGCGTTGGTCTTCGCGTTGTGGCCGACCCACACACGGGCCCTGCAAGCTGCCCCTGAGGCAGAGCAGGCGGCCTTGATCGAAAAAGGCCGTTACCTGGCCGATGCCGGGGATTGCACGGCGTGCCATACCGTCAAAGGCGGCAAACCGTTCGCGGGTGGTCTGCCCATCGCGTCGCCGATCGGCACGCTGTACAGCACCAATATCACGCCCGATAAAGCCTCCGGCATTGGTGCTTATTCGCTGGATGAGTTTGACCGCGCCATTCGCCATGGCATCGCCGCCAACGGTGACAGCCTGTACCCGGCCATGCCTTATCCGGCGTATGCCAGGATCAGCGACGATGACATGCGGGCGTTGTATGCGTATTTCATGCACGGGGTCACCCCCGTCAACGCTGAAAACCGCGCCAACGATGTGCCATGGCCGTTGTCCATGCGCTGGCCGCTGGCAATCTGGCGCAAGGTCTTCGCGCCGGATCCAGACGCCATCGCCTTCAAGCCTGAACGCTACGGCAATGCACAAGTCGCACGCGGTGCTTACCTGGTGCAAGGCCTTGGCCACTGCGGCAGTTGCCACACGCCACGCGCCTTGACCTTGCAGGAAAAAGCCCTCGACGAGTCGAGTCCGCTCTACCTGTCAGGCGGGCCGGTGATCGATGGCTGGCTGGCGGTCAATCTGCGGGGCAACCCGGCGGACGGTCTGGGCAGCTGGAGCACAGCCGACATCGTCGCAACCTTGCGCAGCGCCCGGAGCAACACCCATGCGGTATTGGGCGCAGCGATGGGTGATGTGGTGATGCACAGTACTCAATACCTCAATGACGGTGATCTCCAGGCCATGGCTGCGTATCTGAAAACGCTCCCCGCGAGCGAACATCAGGTCTCCAGCTTCAAAGCCGACCCCGCCACAGCCAAGGCCTTGGCTGCCGGCCAGGAAGGCAGTCGCGGTGCTGAGCTCTACGTCGACAACTGCGCTGCATGCCACCGCACCAACGGCGAGGGCTATGAACGGGTATTCCCCAAAATTGCCGGAAACTCGTCGGTGCTCTCCGCAGACCCGGTGTCGATGATCCGTCTGGTGTTGGCAGGCAGCAAATTACCAGCCACTGCAACTGCGCCGTCAGAGCTAGGAATGCCCGGTTTCGCATGGCGCATGTCGGATGAAGAAGTCGCCCAGCTACTGACCTTTATCCGCAACAGCTGGGGTAACCAGGCACCGGCGGTCAACGCAGCCCAGGTCAAGCAACTAAGGGATACGCTGCCCAAAGAGTCCCCGGCGTTGTCTCGAACGGATATTGCGAAGCCGTAAGGCTGGGGTTTGAGTGGGGCTGATCGCCTCGGAGGCATAAACAACAAAGCCCGCACATGGCGGGCTTTGTTGTTAGTTAAAGGACGTCGGCGATCGCATGAAATAAGAAAATGGTGAAAGCCAGACCTCGGTTCACTGATCCCCCAATACGGCAATGAGGTGGCTTACCAGGGCCAGCACCTTGGCTGAAGGCTTGGGACCCGACGGAAAAACGGCAAACGCCTTCAAAGGCTCAAGCTCGTAGTCGGGTAACAGTTGAATAAGGGTGCCGTCCGATATCTCTTGGGCTGACATGATTGTCGTCACATTAGCTATGCCAAGACCGGCCACTGCAGCAGCGAGAATGCCGGGTGCTGCATCGATCTTGACGCGGCCACGCAACGCCACTACCCGCTCAGTGCCTGCTTTGAACAGTTTCAATGTAGTTTTCTCTGGAAAGCTTTGCTCATGCAGGAGTGCGTCGTGAAAGGCCAGGTCTTCAGGGACTTCTGGCACCCCTCTCTTGGCGAGGTATGCAGGCGACGCCACTAGCACTCGCACCACTGATGCGAGTTGCGTCGCTCCAAACGTAGAATCCTCAAGCGTGCCCATCCGGATGGCCATGTCTACTCCGGCCGCTACCAGGTTCTGCCGTTCATCTCGCATGGTGATCTCGACTCGCAGCTCTGGGTGCCGCTCAAGGAAACTAGACAACGCGGGAATGACTACTCGGGCGCCGTACACGATAGGTACCGCAAGACGGATAGTGCCACGCAAGGAATCAATGCCTCGAGCCGCATCCTCCGCGTCCTCCAGGTCGGCAGCAGCTTGGCGAGCACGCTCAAGGAACGCTGCGCCGGCCTCAGTGAGCGCCACATTTCGGGTGGTACGGAGCAAGAGCTTTACACCGAGTCGAGCTTCCAGCCGCGTGACGATACGAGAGATCGATGGCTGTGACATTTCGAGCTCCTGAGCGGCACGGGAGAAACTTCCAGACTCCGCTACGCGAACGAAAACTTCGACTTCAAGCCACCGATCAGTCATTCATATTCCAAATAAGTGTTTTACCAGTGGGCAGTATAATTTTGTCCCGCGAAAAGGTTTACCTTGTTTTCGTCACCTACCTAGATCGATAAATGAGGCAAAAAATGTCCATCAAAATTTACGGCGATCCAGGTTCCGGAAGCCTGCGTCGCGTCACTACTGTTGCCGCAGTCTTGGGCGTCGAGATTGAGCGTATGAATGTCGACCTGTTCAAGGGCGAAAGTCATACCTCTGAATTCCTGAAGCTGAACCCGCACGGCCTCACTCCCGTGCTTCAGGATGGCGATACCGTCATTTGGGAGGCATCAGCCATCAACCTGTACCTTGCCGAAAAGACCAATTCCGACCTGCTTGGACGGACTATTGTCGAAAAGCGAGAAGTCCTGCAATGGATGTTCTGGTCTGGGGAGCAATGGCGGATTTTCTCCACCCTGCTCTTCAATGAGTGGGCAGGCGCGAAGTTCATGGGTAAGCCAAAGAACGAGGCGATCGTTGAGTTAGCGATGAGCAACATTCGCAACGCTGCCGCAGTTCTCGACTCCCGTCTGGCGACCCGAGAGTTCATCGTAGGTAACGCGCTGACCCTCGCGGACATTGATATTGCAGCACCTTTTTCGCAGTGCGAACGTACCGCCGCCCCCTTCGAAGAGTTTGTGAATTTGGTCGCTTGGCAGCAGCGTCTGCTCGATACCGTGCCCGCATGGGCCGCTACTCGTGATGAAATAGAACGGCGGATGGCTGGAGTCCTTAACGACGAAGGCTGACGGCTGCACGGCGAATCCTGATGGAACTCCCAGTACTTCTGCCCGTCGGCTTTGGCCCTCAAATACAAGCCGTTACCGTCTTGTTCCCGACGCTGCACCCTCTAGCTCCAAGCCTGAAAGAGTAGCGTCAGACATTGAGCGATGTTTGATTTCAACATGCTTCAATGCGTGCATGCCTCCAATTCAAAGAATCTCAAAACATACAAGGGGCATACACGGCGTGTAGCTATTGGGAGGCGGGGACGGATAGCCAAAAACAACAAAGCCCGCACAAGGCGGGCTTTGTAGGCCGTTTCGACACTGTCAGCGACAGCGTGAAACAAGAAGATGGTGCACCAGACGGGATTCGAACCCATGACCCCTGCCTTCGGAGGGCAGTACTCTATCCAGCTGAGCTACTGGTGCAATGCGGGCGCCATGATACTCATCTGGTTGGCGGGCGTCCATGGTGGTGAGTGCTGTTGTTGATTTCACACGTTTCCAGGTGTTTAGCTGACGCTGATCCGAAAGTTTTGGAGATCGGATCGAAACCGTTCTTTTTTTCGAACAGGCTATTGTCCTTTACCCCAGCAGTCCCTAGGATTCGTTTGAGATTTCAAACGCTCTTGCCCGGTTCTTCTACACTTTGGCAGCCTTGCACTGCGGGGGCCGGCGGCGAATGAATGATGAGTGTCCTCATGGACGCCATCAAAAATTTTGCTCCGCCGTCGTGCGGTGCGTTTTCGGTATATCAAAGTGGAGGCCGACATGCAGCTTAAAGATTCCAGTTTGTTTCGCCAACAAGCCTATATCAACGGCGCGTGGCTGGATGCAGACAGCGGGCAGACCATCAAGGTCAACAACCCGGCAACCAACGAGATCCTCGGCACTGTGCCGAAAATGGGTGCGGCCGAAACCCGTCGTGCCGTTGAGGCCGCTGACAAGGCGCTGCCGGCCTGGCGTGCGCTGACCGCCAAAGAGCGTGGCAATAAGCTGCGTCGCTGGTTTGAACTGATGATCGAGAACCAGGACGACCTGGCGCGTCTCATGACTCTGGAGCAGGGCAAGCCGCTGGCTGAAGCCAAGGGCGAGATCACTTACGCCGCTTCCTTTATTGAGTGGTTCGCTGAAGAAGCCAAGCGCGTCTATGGCGACGTGATTCCGGGCCACCAACCGGACAAGCGTCTGATCGTGCTCAAGCAGCCGATTGGTGTGACCGCTGCCATCACTCCGTGGAACTTCCCGGCGGCGATGATCACCCGTAAAGCCGGCCCGGCTCTGGCCGCTGGCTGCACCATGGTCCTCAAGCCTGCTTCGCAGACGCCGTACTCTGCACTGGCGCTGGCTGAGCTGGCCGAACGCGCGGGCATCCCGGCTGGCGTGTTCAGCGTGGTCACCGGCAGTGCTGGCGATATCGGCAGCGAGCTGACTGGCAACCCGATCGTGCGCAAGCTGTCCTTCACGGGCTCGACCGAGATTGGTCGCCAGCTGATGGCTGAATGCTCGAAAGACATCAAGAAGGTTTCCCTGGAACTGGGCGGTAATGCGCCGTTCATCGTGTTCGACGACGCGGACCTGGATAAGGCCGTCGAAGGCGCGATCATTTCCAAGTACCGCAACAACGGCCAGACTTGCGTCTGCGCCAACCGGATCTACGTGCAGGACGCGGTCTACGATGCGTTCGCCGAGAAGCTGAAGGTCGCCGTAGGCAAACTCAAGATCGGTAACGGTCTGGAGGAGGGCACCACCACTGGTCCGCTGATCGACGACAAGGCTGTGAGCAAGGTTAAAGAGCACATCGCTGACGCCGTAAGTAAAGGCGCGAAAGTGCTGTTCGGTGGCAACAGCATGGAAGGCAACTTCTTCGAGCCGACGATTCTGGTCAACGTCTCCAAAGATGCAGCCGTCGCCAAGGAAGAGACCTTTGGCCCGCTGGCGCCGCTGTTCCGCTTCAAAGACGAAGCCGAAGTGATAGCCATGGCCAACGACACCGAGTTCGGTCTGGCGTCGTACTTCTACGCTCAGAACATGAGCCGCGTGTTCCGCGTTGCTGAGGCTCTGGAGTACGGCATGGTGGGTATCAACACCGGCCTGATCTCCAACGAAGTTGCGCCGTTCGGCGGCATCAAGGCGTCGGGCCTGGGTCGTGAAGGCTCCAAGTACGGCATCGAAGATTATCTGGAAATCAAATACCTCTGCTTGAGCGTTTGAGGCAGGGATATTGCTACCTGCGGGGCGCGAGAGCGACGTTCCGCAGGTGTTAGTAGCACCAAAACCATTTTGGTGGCCGGGAGGCCGCGACAGTCGATCATCGTATGCTGCCGCCGTTGACCCCAGCCACTTGATCCTTGAACCACGCCGACCGATGAGCGGCGAATGAGGAAGTCATGAGTCAGACAAACGCAGAATTGATGCAACGCCGCGAAGCCGCTGTTCCACGCGGTGTTGGCCAGATCCACCCGATCTTCGCCGCTTCGGCCAAGAACTCTAACGTTACCGACGTTGAAGGTCGTGAGTTCATCGACTTCGCTGGCGGGATCGCGGTACTGAACACCGGTCACCTGCACCCGAAAATCATCGCTGCCGTGCAAGAGCAGCTGACCAAGCTGACTCACACTTGCTTCCAGGTGTTGGCTTACGAGCCATATGTCGAGCTGTGCGAAAAAATCAACGCCAAGGTTCCGGGTGATTTCGCCAAGAAAACCCTGCTGGTCACCACCGGTTCCGAAGCGGTAGAAAACGCCGTGAAAATCGCCCGTGCCGCCACTGGCCGCGCTGGCGTGATCGCCTTCACCGGCGCTTACCACGGTCGCACCATGATGACCCTGGGCCTGACCGGCAAAGTCGTGCCTTACTCGGCCGGCATGGGCCTGATGCCGGGCGGTATCTTCCGTGCGCTGTACCCGTGCGAGCTGCACGGCATCAGCGTTGACGATTCCATCGCCAGCATCGAGCGCATCTTCAAGAACGACGCCGAGCCTAAAGACATCGCCGCCATCATCATCGAGCCGGTTCAGGGCGAAGGTGGCTTCTACGTGGCGCCGAAAGCCTTCATGGCTCGCCTGCGCGAACTGTGTGACAAGCACGGCATCCTGCTGATCGCTGACGAAGTGCAGACCGGCGCGGGTCGGACCGGCACCTTCTTCGCCATGGAACAGATGGGCGTGTCTGCCGACCTGACTACTTTCGCCAAATCCATTGCGGGCGGTTTCCCGTTGGCCGGTGTGTGCGGCAAGGCGGAATACATGGACGCCATCGCTCCAGGCGGCCTGGGCGGCACCTACGCCGGTAGCCCTGTGGCATGCGCGGCTGCGCTGGCGGTGTTGCAGGTTTTCGAAGAAGAGCATCTGCTGGATCGCTGCAAGGCAGTGGGCGAGCGTCTGGTGACTGGCCTCAAGGCGATTCAGGCCAAGTATCCAGTGATCGGCGAAGTCCGCGCGCTGGGTGCGATGATCGCCCTGGAGCTGTTCGAAAACGGCGATACGCATAAGCCTAATGCTGCTGCCGTGGCGCAGGTGGTTGCCAAGGCACGTGACAAGGGTCTGATCCTGCTGTCGTGCGGCACTTACGGCAACGTGTTGCGCGTGCTGGTTCCGTTGACTGCGCCGGACGAACAACTGGACAAAGGCCTGGCCATTCTCGAAGAGTGTTTCGCCGAACTGGCTTGAAAATCGCCGGGGTCGTAATTGATTAAATTATGACCAAACGGACAAAAAAGACCCGCTTCGGCGGGTTTTTTTGCATTTTTAGAGGTGTATCCGGGCTTTTGAGCTATATCCGAACTAATGCATTGGCTAAGGTGGGTGCGTTGTTGTCGGAAAGATTATGTAGGAGCTGCCGAAGGCTGCGAATGGATCCGAAGGCCATTCGCAGCCTTCGGCAGCTCCTACTCATAGATTTCCAGATCAAATCGCTATGTGTTGTTCGATGAGAGAGTCCTGATGACGGCTGTAGATGTACCGGTACCTCGGGTATTGATTGCCGAATCCGACCCATGGGTTCGTGAAACGCTCAGTGAGTTGGTCCTGGGTGTGCGCGGGGATATTGAGCTTGAGATCTGCAGCGACGGCAAACAGGCCGTCGCGTGGCTGAAAAAGTACAACCCTGATCTGATCGTAGCGGCCAGAGAGCTTCCGCTGCTCGACGGTTTGAGCCTGCTGCGCGCTGTTCGCGGATTGAAGCGTCAACCTGCCACGCCCTTCATCCTGATCAGCAATCGCAGTGATAGCGCCAGCGTGCGCGAAGTGCTGCCGCTGGCCCCGACTGCTTATCTGACCAAGCCACTGGACATTGAAAAGCTGCGCTCGCGTGTGCAAACCCTGTTGCTGGCGTGCCCTGTCCCGGGGGCTGCTCCAGGCCTGGCACCAGGCGAGACCCTGGGCAAGTTCCTCGACAAACGTCGGGAGTCCGCCGACGGTGCGCCGTTGTTTGTTGATGTGGCGACGGCCATCAAACTCAGCAAAGGGCCCAGTGGCGTTGACGCAACCTTGCTTGAGCAGGAATTGCGCAACGATCCCCACATCACTGCGCTGTTGATCGCTTCGGCTAATATTGCCGCGCAGCATTTGGGCAACCCAGTGCAAACGTTGCGCTCGGCATTAGCAGTGTTGGGTGCGGTGCAGAGTACTCAGATCATTTCAGGGCTGGCGAAAAAGCGCATGTCGGTGCTGAGCAATGCCGCGTTGCTGGCCCACGCTAACGAGTTCTGGAGCTTGTCACAAAGGACTGCCGAATACGGCCGTATCCTGGCGGGCATGCTTGAAGTGGACGTTGATCGCTGTTTCTGTGCGGGGTTGCTGCAATCGCTGGGTGATCTGGCCGTAGTGGGCTGTTTGCAGGAATGGTTACAGGCAGGCGGCACGCTGAGTGATGAGCAGATAACAAAGTCTCTGGAGAAATACTCCGCAGCGTTCGGCTCGGCCCTGCGCACTCGCTGGCGCCTACCGCTTGAGTTGCGGGAGCTGATCGCGGCGGTCTATCAATACAACACCGGCGTTAACACCCGGGAAGTGTTGGTCATGAACCTGGCGGGCCACATGGCGCGTTTGGGTGATCAGGACAGCGTCACTTCGCTGGTCAAAACCAAACCCGCACGCCTGTTGAAAATGACCGTGTCTGACTTGCAGCGTTTGCGCAAGAAACTGACCGGCGTGACCGACCCGAGCCTGCTGGCGCCGCTGGTGGTTGAAGCGCTGCCAGTGGTTGAAGAGAACGATGAGTTGGATTTGCTGGATGGCGCGCCGGAGCCGGATGTAGCTGCTGCTGAGGAAAGTGATCCAGCGGAAACGCCAAACCTGTAGGCCCGCCCTTGGTCGCGACGAACGATGCAGTCTTGACCTGACAGACCGAGGCGCTCTTATCGCGGGCAAGCACCGCTCCCACAAAAGATCGTGGTCTGCCTGATACACCTCGGCGTCTGATTCGCGGGCAAACCTCGCTCCAACAGGGCAAGCATTCCGGGCTTAAACCAACACGATCTGGTTCTTGCCCTGACGTTTGGCCTGGTACATGGCGGCGTCGGCGCGGCCGTAGAGGGTTTCCAGGCTGGGGTCGGTTTCACCCAGCGTGGTCAGGCCCTGGCTGGCAGTGATGCCAAATGTCTTGTCGCCGCGCTGGAAGGTCAAACGCTGGATTTCCCGCTGCAAACGTTCGGCAATTTGTTTGGCCATCTCAGGCGCGCAGCCAACGAAAATGGCCGCGAACTCTTCGCCACCTATACGTCCGAACAGATCGCCGCGTCTTAACGTCGACCTGCCGCATTCGGCAATGCGCTGCAAGACCACGTCACCTTCCTGATGCCCATAGGTATCGTTGACCAGCTTGAAGTCATCGATGTCCAGCAGCAGAAAGGCCATAGGCGTGCCATGCAGGCGTGCCAGCTCGAACTCGCGCTGGGCACACTCGAAAAAATGCCGGCGATTGCTGCTCTGGGTGAGCACGTCGGTGGTCGCCAGGCGTTGCAGTTCGCTTTCGAGTTGCTTCTTCTCGGTAATGTCTTCGGCAATCCCCACCACGATCAAACGATGCCCGGCGTCGGTCTGATGGCTGACAAAGCATTTATCGCTGAGCCAGCGTACTTCGCCGTCAGCGCGAATGATCCGGTACTCGCGATCCTCGATGGCGCCTTTCTCGATGACCTCGTTCAAGCTGCGCTCGGCGTAGTTCAGGTCATCGGGATAAATACTGTCACGCCACTCGCCAAAGTCCGCCAGCAGCAAACCCGCCGAACGGCCGAAGATGCGCTCGTAGGCCGGGCTGACGTAGATCATGCGCTGGGTGGCCCAGTCAAATGCCCACAGCACGGCGTTGACGCTCACCAGCAACGAGCTGAACAGCTGCTCGCGCTCGCTCAGGCGCGCGACTTCAGCCTGGGCGTGCATAAGCGCCAGCATCGTTTCGGCGGCTTGCATTTCTGGGGAGGGATTCGATAACGGGGGGTTCTGCTTGTCCATGGCACTGCATCTCAAGAAGAAGTGCGGCGCACAGCCACAACATTCCCACTGGGTTATGGGCTGTTGTTCAGATTGGATTTCTGGGGCGAAGTTCAAATCAGGCGCCCCGAAGTAGGGGCGCGCTGATCAGTGGCATTATGCCTTGGCAGGACGCAGCGAGTAGGTTTTCAGCTGGTCGGCGAAGTCGCGCAGGGACTGAATGCCGCTGGCCTCGGCTTCGTGGATCCAGTCTTTCATGGCGGCGAGCATGTCATGGCCATTACTGCTGGTCTTGACCCAGATCTGCTGCAGGGCCAGGCGTTTCTCGTAGATCACCTTCAGGGCATGGCTGTGTTCGAGCATGGTCTGAATGCGCAGGTGATGTTTGTCATCCAGCAGGCTGGTTTCACGGGACAGCAAACGCTTGGCGCGGTGGAACTGATGACGCACCGATGCATCGGCCTTGACCAGTTCCTGAGCCACCAGCGGGCCGATCACCAGCTTGCGGTACTGAGCCATGATCTGGAAACGGTTGTTGAGGATCGCCATGGCGGTGTCCATGTCGATATGGCCTTTGCCCTCGACGCGGTGGGCAATGGGGGCAACCCGCTGCACCTTCGCCAGACGCAGGGCGCTGAACACTTTGATCCACGCCCAGCCCATGTCGAATTCCCACTTCTTGACCGACAGCTTGGCCGAGTTCGGGTACGTATGGTGATTGTTGTGCAGCTCTTCGCCGCCGATGATGATGCCCCAAGGCACCAGATTGGTCGCGGCGTCACGGCATTCGAAGTTGCGATAACCCACGGCATGACCCAAGCCGTTGACCACGCCGGCGGCCCAGAACGGGATCCACATCATCTGAATGGCCCAGACAGTGATGCCCAGCGCGCCGAACAACGCCACATCGATGACGGCCATGATCGCAATCCCCAGTAACGGGAACCGTGTATAGACCTTGCGCTCGATCCAGTCTTCCGGGCAATTCTTGCCATAGATGCGCAAGGTGTCCGGGTTTTCCGCCTCGGCGCGGTATAGTTCTGCACCTTTGCGCAACACGGTGGACAGGCCCTTGACCACCGGGCTGTGCGGGTCATCAATGGTTTCGCATTTTGCGTGGTGTTTGCGGTGGATGGCTGTCCACTCGCGGGTGTTCTGCGCCGTGGTCAGCCACAGCCAGAAACGGAAAAAGTGCTTGAGGCCCGCGTTCAGCTCCAGGGAGCGGTGGGCGGAGTAGCGGTGTAGATAAATAGTGACGGCGACGATGGTCACATGGGTCATCGCCAGAGTGACTGCCACTAACTGCCAGACGGAAAGGTCGAGCAAACCGTTGTACCACATAGGCTGTATGGCCCTCGAAATGTCGCTTGTGAAGAAAAAAACAGCAGTGCGCATTATCACTTAGCCACCAGATAAAACCAGTCGCCCTTTCAGATAAGAGTCGCCAGATGTTTCTTATTCTATAATCCAGCCCTTTCGTAAGGTTTTTAGCGTTCCTATGTCAGAGTCCTCCCGTGATGCCGTACGAATCACCCTGTTTTACGGGGCGGTGTCCATTCTGTGGCTGGTCGTCTGCGACCTCCTGCTCCCTGATTTGATCGCAGATCCGAGTCAATTGGGATTTGCCAAACAGATGAGTGGTTATGTCTGGATCCTGATCAGCGCGGTTTTGATCTTCATTTCCCGTACTCGATTGCTGCGATTCATGCGCGTGGACCTCAGCTTGCGTCAGCAGCGCGAAGATCACGAGCGTCTGCGTCTGGCCGCGGCGGTGTTCGACAGCACCCTTGAAGGGGTGGTGGTCACCGATGCGCAGGGGCAGATCGTGCACGTCAATCGGGCGTTCATGGAAATCACCGGCTACCAGCTCGATGAAGTCCTGGGCCTGAACCCCAACAAGTTCAAGTCCGGTCGTCACGGGCCTGAGTTCTATCGACAGATGTATCGCTCCATCCTCAGTGCAGGGCAATGGAGCGGGGAGATATGGAATCGGCGCAAAAGCGGCGAAATCTATCCGCAGTGGCAAAGCATTCGCAGCGTCAAAGACAACGGCGGGGCGATCAAGCACTTCGTCGCGGTGTTTTCCGACATTACCGCCATCAAGCGTTCGGAACACGAGTTGCAGCAGCTTGCCCACTACGACCCGTTGACGGGTTTGCCCAACCGCCTTCTTTTCACCGACCGCACCGCTCAGGCGCTGAGCTACGCCCGCTCAAGCAAACACGGCTGTGCGCTGCTGCTGATCGACCTGGATCATTTCAAGAACATCAATGACAGCCTCGGACATAACGTCGGCGATGAAGTGCTCAAAGCCGTGGCGCAGCGCATCCAGTCGTTGTTCGACACCGAAATCACCGTCGCCAGGCTGGGTGGCGACGAATTCGGCCTGTTGGTGGAAAACTGTCAGCAAGTGGTTCAGGCCGCAGGTTATGCGCAGCGCATTCTCGATGGTTTCAAAACCCCGTTTGTGCTGGAAAACCAGCAGTTGTTTATCAGTGCCAGCGTCGGCATCAGCCTGTTTCCCAGCGATGCGTCGAGTGCGCAGCAACTGTTGCGTAATGCCGACTCGGCGCTGTTCAAAGCCAAGAGTGACGGTCGCGAGGCGTATGCCTTGTACACCGAAGAACTGACCGCCCACGCGCAACAACGTGTAGAACTGGCCAGCGAGTTGCGCCGGGCTATCGAGCAGCATGAGCTACGGGTGTTTTATCAGCCGATTCACAACCTGCAAGACAGCCGCATTCTGGGCGTCGAAGCGCTGGTGCGCTGGCAACATCCGGTGCGCGGGCTGGTGCCGCCGGGGGAATTCATCCCGATTGCCGAGCAGATCGGTCTGATTGCCGACATTGATGCCTGGGTGCTGCGCACCTCTTGCCAGCAGATGTGCGATTGGCTGACGGCCGGGGTGGATATTTCCTTTGTCGCCGTCAACGTTTCCAGCCGGTTGTTCAGCAGTGGCCAGCTGGACGTTCAGGTGGCGCACGTGTTGCGGGAAACGGGGCTGGACCCGGCCCGTCTGGAGCTGGAGGTCACTGAAAGCGCGGTGATGCAAGACCCCGAGCAAGCCATCGAACAACTGCACCGCCTGCGGGAGTTGGGCCTGAGCCTGGCGATCGATGATTTCGGCACCGGTTATTCGTCGTTGCTGCGCCTCAAGCGCATGCCGGTGCAGAAGCTGAAGATCGACCAAGGCTTCGTTGCTGGCTTGCCCAGCGATGAGGACGACATCGCCATCGTTCGCGCAATCATCGTTCTGGCGAAGAGCATGGGTATGCGTGTGCTGGCCGAAGGCATCGAGCATGCTGATCAGGCCGGGTTCCTGCGCGACAGTGGTTGTCAGCTGGGACAGGGCTACTGGTTCGCCCGGCCGATGCCTGCCGAGCAGATTGATTGGCTGCGAGCCCCGGACTTTCGCCAGCCGATTATCTGATTTGCTCCGTTGGAGCGAGGCTTGCCCGCGAATCATGCCCCGAGGTGTATCAGGCAGATCGAGTTACCGTTCTTCGCGGGCAAGCCTCGCTCCAACAGGTCATATCTGCCTAAATGCACTTTAGTTATATCTAGATTCTTAAATAGTATTTTTAAGAATATCCCCGCGTCTCTAAGATTGCCTCCAAGCCACAAGCAGATCCCCACGAGCGGGTCTGCCGGCAACTCAATCTCAAGGAGCACGATCATGAGCGCATCTCTGCGTAGCGTTGACGGTCAGGACGAAGCGGCGATTCTGCGCGAGATTCAGAGTGCGTTGCGCGATCTGCGTTTCGGGGCTGTGGAAATCACCGTGCACAACGCACAGGTTGTGCAGATCGAACGCAAAGAAAAGTTTCGTTTGCAGAATCCAGGCAACAAGCCGAGCTGAAGATTTAGCTACACCCCCTGTAGGAGCGCGCTTGCCCGCGATTGAGGCGGCGCGGTATGTCAGGCACACCGCGTTATCGTTCATCGCGGGCAAGCGCGCTCCTACAGAGCAAAATCAAAATTAGAAAAAGCCAACAACACAATCAGATTTCCCAGGAGCTTGACCCATGTCCATTCGCCGTTATGCGCTGGCCGCACTCGCCAGTGCCGTGTTTGCCGGTTCCGCTGTAGCCAAGGATTACGAGTTGTTGAACGTCTCATACGACCCGACTCGTGAGCTGTATCAGGAGTACAACGCAAAATTCATCAATTTCTGGAAAACAAGCCACCCGGACGACAAGGTCGATATCAAGCAATCCCACGGTGGTTCGGGCAAGCAGGGGCGTTCGGTGATCGACGGGCTGCGCGCTGACGTCGTGACCCTGGCATTGGCGGGCGACATCGATGAAATCGCCAAGCTCGGCAAAACCCTCCCGGAAAACTGGCAGACTCGCCTGCCGGATGCCAGCACGCCTTACACCTCGACCATCGTGTTCCTGGTGCGCAAAGGCAACCCGAAAGGCATCAAGGACTGGGGCGACCTGATCAAGAAGGACGTTTCGGTCATCACACCCAACCCGAAAACCTCCGGCGGCGCTCGCTGGAACTTCCTCGCGGCGTATGGCTACGGCCTGAAGACTGGCGGCAGCGAAGCCAAGGCTAACGAGTACGTAAAAGAGCTGTTCAAGCACGTGCCGATTCTGGACACCGGCGCTCGCGGTTCAACCATCACCTTCGTCAACAACGGTCAGGGCGATGTGCTGCTGGCGTGGGAAAACGAAGCGTTCCTGGCGCTGAAAGAAGATGGCGGCGCGGACAAGTTCGACATCGTCGTACCTTCGCTGTCGATCCTGGCTGAGCCTCCGGTTGCAGTCGTCGACAAAAACGCCGAGAAAAAGGGCAACACCGAAATTGCGACGGCCTACCTGAAGCACCTGTACAGCAAGGAAGGCCAGGAAATCGCCGCGAAAAACTTCTACCGTCCACGTGATGCAGAAGTGGCTGCCAAGTACGAGAAGCAGTTCCCGAAACTGAACCTGCTGACTATCGACAAAGACTTCGGTGGCTGGAAAACTGCGCAACCGAAATTCTTCAATGACGGCGGCGTGTTCGATCAGATTTATCAGGCGCAGTAGTTTGTAACATAAACCTGGGGCCACTGTGTTCTGTAGGAGCGAGCTTGCTCGCGATTGGATTTGTCAGCTGACAGATGTATTGGTTGACCTGACGCTATCGCGAGCAAGCTCGCTCCTACAGAGAAGTTTGTATTCAGATAGTTAGGCAGTAGAAAGCAAGCATAGTGGCGCCCCTCAGCCGTATTTAGCTGACCAAAGAACCCGCACTCGCCTGCGGGTTTGGTGTGTTAACCAAGGACTTTTATGTCGCGACGTATCTCCCCCGTCATACCCGGCTTCGGGCTGACGCTGGGTTACACCTTGGTGTACCTCAGTCTGATTGTGTTAATCCCGCTGGCGGCGATGTTCATTCATGCCGCGCAGCTGACCTGGGATCAATTCTGGGCAATCATCACCGCGCCGCGCGTGCTCGCGGCTCTGAAACTGAGCTTCAGCACGGCGTTCTATGCCGCTGTCATCAACGGCGTGATCGGTGTTCTGCTGGCCTGGGTACTGGTGCGTTATACCTTCCCCGGGCGCAAGATCATCGACGCGATGATCGATTTGCCATTCGCGTTGCCCACCGCAGTCGCCGGTATCGCCCTGACCGCGCTGTACGCGCCTAACGGGCTGGTGGGGCAATTCGCTGCGGATCTGGGCTTCAAAATCGCCTACACCCCGCTAGGCATTACCCTCGCGCTGACCTTCGTGACGCTGCCCTTCGTGGTGCGCACGGTGCAGCCGGTGCTGGCTGATATCCCCCGTGAAGTCGAAGAAGCCGCTGCCTGCCTCGGCGCGCGTCCGTTACAGGTGTTCCGACACATTCTGGTGCCTGCGTTGTTGCCTGCCTGGCTGACCGGCTTTGCCCTGGCATTCGCCCGAGGCGTTGGTGAGTACGGCTCGGTGATTTTCATTGCCGGCAACATGCCGATGAAAACCGAGATTCTGCCGCTGCTGATCATGGTCAAACTTGACCAGTACGATTACACCGGCGCGACGGCTATTGGCGTGATGATGCTGGTGGTTTCTTTCATTCTGCTGCTGCTGATCAACTTGCTGCAGCGGCGCATCGAAACCCCATCCTGAGGAGGCGCAGAACATGTCCCATTCATCTGTTTCAGCCGCCGCCTCAGCCAACGCCGCCCGTCGTGGCAGCGCGGTGTCGCGGCGGATCCTGATCATCCTGTGCTGGCTGGTATTCCTGCTGTTTCTGGGGCTGCCGCTGTTCATCGTGGTGTCCCAGGGCTTGAAGAACGGCCTCGGCGCATTCTTCACCGCGATCCTTGAGCCTGACGCCTTGTCGGCCCTCAAGCTGACGGTCATCGCCGTATTGATCTCGGTGCCGCTCAATCTGGTATTCGGCGTCAGTGCTGCGTGGTGCGTGAGTAAATACTCGTTCCGAGGCAAGAGCATCCTGGTGACCCTGATCGACCTGCCGTTCTCGGTCTCGCCGGTCATTGCCGGTCTGGTCTACGTGCTGATGTTCGGCGCCCAGGGCTTTTTCGGGCCATGGTTGCAGGACCATGACATCCAGATCGTCTTCGCGCTGCCGGGGATTATCCTGGCGACTATCTTCGTCACGGTGCCTTTCGTGGCCCGGGAACTGATCCCGCTGATGCAGGAGCAGGGCACCCAGGAGGAAGAAGCCGCGCGGCTGCTGGGCGCCAATGGGTGGCAAATGTTCTGGTATGTGACCGTGCCGAACATCAAATGGGGCCTGATTTATGGCGTGGTGCTCTGTACCGCCCGTGCCATGGGTGAGTTCGGGGCGGTGTCGGTGGTGTCCGGGCACATTCGCGGCGTCACCAATACCCTGCCGCTGCATGTCGAAATTCTCTATAACGAGTACAACCACGTGGCAGCGTTTGCCGTGGCGAGCTTGTTGCTGATCCTTGCGCTGTTCATCCTCCTGCTCAAGCAGTGGAGCGAAGCGCGCATTAACCGTCTGCGCCAAAGTGCGGCGGAGGAATAACTCATGTCGATCGAAGTCCGTAATGTCAGCAAGAACTTCAACGCCTTCAAGGCCCTGAGCAGCATCAATCTGGACATCCAGAGTGGCGAGCTGGTGGCGTTGCTTGGCCCGTCCGGCTGTGGCAAGACTACCTTGCTGCGCATCATTGCCGGTCTGGAAACCCCGGATCAGGGCAGCATCGTTTTCCATGGCGAAGACGTCTCCGGCCATGACGTGCGTGATCGCAACGTCGGTTTCGTGTTCCAGCACTACGCGCTGTTCCGCCACATGACTGTGTTCGACAACGTCGCATTCGGCCTGCGTATGAAGCCCAAGAACCAGCGCCCGAATGAAAGCCAGATTGCCGTCAAAGTCCACGAGCTGTTGAACATGGTGCAGCTGGACTGGCTGGCGGATCGCTACCCCGAGCAGCTGTCTGGCGGGCAGCGTCAGCGTATTGCGCTGGCTCGTGCTCTGGCGGTAGAGCCCAAAGTGTTGCTGCTGGATGAGCCGTTCGGCGCTCTGGATGCCAAAGTGCGTAAAGAGCTGCGTCGCTGGTTGGCGCGTCTGCACGAAGACATCAACCTGACGTCGGTTTTCGTGACCCATGACCAGGAAGAAGCCATGGAAGTGGCTGATCGCATCGTGGTCATGAACAAGGGCGTGATCGAGCAGATCGGCTCGCCGGGCGAAGTGTACGAAAACCCGGCCAGTGATTTCGTTTACCACTTCCTCGGTGATTCCAATCGCCTGCACATCGGCGAGGAGCACGTGCTGTTCCGGCCTCACGAAGTGTCGCTGTCACGCTCCGAACTGGAAGACCACCACGCCGCGCAAGTGCGTGATATTCGACCGCTGGGCGCCACTACGCGGATCACCCTGAAGGTCGAAGGCCAGAACGAACTGATCGAAGCCGAAGTGGTGAAAGACCACGACAGCCTGACCGGTCTGGCGCGGGGCGAGACGCTGTTCTTCAAGCCGAAGGTCTGGCAGAAGGTTGCGGGGATTTAAATAAAGGCTCTCACCGGACGGGGCGATGCACCGATCCTGTGGGAGCGAGCTTGCTCGCGAAGGCAATGTTCCTGCCCACAGAAATATATTCGGCTCGACTGGCCACTTCGCGAGCAAGCTCGCTCCCTCAAGGGATCTTGCGCGTGGCCGAATCAGAGGTCAGGTCCCTATAAACAGCCCCATCTCAAACCACCCGCTTCAAATCCCGCTTGTGAACCACCCCCACCCGCTCTTCGATCGCATGCTGCAACGGCTTGCGCATCCCCATCAGAAACGCCAGTTCAGCCACGACGAACAATGGCCCGATGATTAATCCTGAAACATCATCGATGAACGCCGGTTTGCGACCTTCGTAATAATGGCCGACGAACTGGATGATCCAGCCCAATACAAACAAGCCAACGCCCGCGCTCAGCCAGACCATAGTCGCCTGCTGCGCAAGCACTTCGCCTGCCCACAGGCACAGCCCCAGCAGTACGGCCATTACCAGGCCAAACGGACGATCAAGGCGCAGGTAAAAAACCACGGACGCTGCCGCCACCAGCGCAGCGGGGGAGAGCCACAGGCCGCCCAGCGTCCAGCCGGGCCGTGACAGCAGCACGGCCACTGCCACGACGATCAGTGGAATGCCGACAAAGTGAGTGATGATATTGCGCGAGTCACGGTGGTAGCCCGCGTACTGGCTGAGATGATCGGTGAGGTTTTTCATTATTATTCCTCCTTGGGCGATAAACGATTCTGCTACGGTTTCGTCTTGAAAGGGATTCGATCCACGATAAAAGGAAGCAAAACATGACAACTGGAGCTGCATGGCGGTCACGGCTGATGAACGATTACTGGTTCTCGCATCTGCCGGCTGACTTGCAGGATAGCCTGCTCAACGCCGCACGCCAGACTCGCAGGACACCGGGCAAATTATTGTTCCAGAAGGGCGATGCACCTTGCGGGTTTTATGCGCTGCTCGAAGGCTCGGTGCGCATGGGGCCTGCCTCTGATCAGCGCCTTGCGCCGCGCCTGGAAGCCGTCCGCACGCCCTTTTGGTTTGGCGAAGTGTCGTTATTCGACGGCATGCCGCGCCGGTTCGATGCTTACTCCATGGAACAGAGTATTTTCCTCCACGTGCCTCAGGCCGTGATGCTGGAAATACTGGAGAGAAACCCGGCTCACTGGCGTCCATTCGCCAGCTTGCTCAGCGGCAAGCTGGGGATCGACTTGCTGCACCCGGATCGCATCGCATTGCTGCCGGCCAAGGCCCGGGTTGCCTGGCGGCTTCTGATGCTGGCCGAGGGTTACGGGCACCTGAGTCACGCCCGGCGTTTGATTTCGCTGGATGAAATCCAATCGGTTCGTACAACGGGTCTGGCGCGTGCGCAGCTGCTTGAGGTGTTAGAGGATCTGCATCAGCGCAAGATCGTGCGGCTGGGGGACGACCAGCTGGAAGTCTTCGATGTCTTCAAATTGCACAAGGCAGCCAGCGTCAAGCGCGCCAAGTCGTTATGCTGAGGGCCTGAATAATCGAGGTGAGTCATGCGGCTGTTGTTAGTGGAATACGATGCCAGGACGGCCCGAGAGCTGGCCGAAGGCTTTGCCGAGTCGGGTTTTGCGCTGGATGTGGCGCTTAATGGCCTCGATGGTCGCCATTTTGTCGAAGAGCAAAGCTACGACCTCATCATTCTTGACGTGATGCTGCCTGGCCTTAATTGCTGGCAATTATTGCAACTGATCCGCCAGGGTGGCGCTACGCCGGTGTTGTTCCTGACCGCGCCGGACGCCATCGAAGACCGGCTGCGGGGTCTGGAACTTGGCGTGGATGACTATCTGCTCAAGCCCTTCAGCTTTGATGAATTGCTGGGCCGGGTACGCAAATTGCTGCGCCGTGGTCCGACAGGCGATGCCGCCAGCATCAGCATCGCCGACCTGGAAATCGACATGGCTCTGCAGCGTGTCAGCCGAGGCGGGCAGCGTATCTCCATGGGTGAAAAAGAATTCGCTCTGCTGCAATGGCTCGCCAGTCGGCAAGGCGAAATCCTCAGCCGCGCACAGATCGCCGCACAGATTTTCGACAACGACCCGCGCCCGGTCGAAGTCGCCATCCACCGCCTGCGCTCGAAAATCGACGAGCGCTACCTGCCGAAGCTGATTCATGACGTTGGCGAAGACAGCTATCAGTTAGCGCTACTGGAAGATGAGGCGTTTGACTTGCGGTGAGTGGATATCTGCCTCTGTAGGAGCTGCCGAAGGCTGCGAACCAGCGGTATGTCAGACAAAACGCCATCGCTGCCTCGCGCTGCTCGTGAGCTCCCACATCTGCGGTGTGTCAGACAAAACGTAAGACTTGTAGGAGCTACCGAAGGCTGCGAATCGCGGTGTACCTGACACACCGCTTCGCGACCGTCGTAACCTCCGATTGCTCCTACAGGATCGCGGCGCTTCAGATAAAACACGGATCCCGTAGGAGCTCACCGAGGTTACGAGGCCAGCGATGGCGGTGTACCTGACACACCGCTTCGCGACCGTCGTAACCTCCGATTGCTCCTACAGGATCGTGGGGCTTCAGATAAAACACGGATCCCGTAGGAGCTCACCGAGGTTACGAGGCCAGCGATGGCGGTGTACCTGACACTCTGCGTCATCGTTCATCGCGGGCAAGCGCGCTCCCACTGAATCTGTGACTGATAAGTCATTAGTCGTCGTATGACGCAGCGCAAGACTCCCTCTCGCAAAAATCCCCGAATCACCCCATAGCCAATGGTCTTACCTGACTCTCGCCCCATTGACAGTGTAACAAGGTGTGTCTATAAATCGCGTAGTCATACGACGACTAGGCGAAATCCTGGTTTTTGCAACCATAAAAATAATACAAAGAGTAACAACCTCCATGAGCACCCTCGCTTTTCAATTCTGTGGACATTCAGCCGTCACGTTCATCCGCGCCTGTCACTGCGTGCGGCATGAGCGTGGGCGGCTGCCAGCTAACCGCTTGTAAGCGCAGCCACTCGCCGCCGTTCCGATAACAACCAATAACAAAAGGTGAAGAGATGAAAATAAAAGGGATTCGCTGGTGGATGGTGGGGCTGGTCACGGCCGGTCTGATCGTCAACTACCTCGCGCGCAACACGCTTTCAGTGGCCGCGCCAACGCTCATGACCGAGCTGAGCATCAGCACCGAGCAGTATTCGCACATCGTGGTTGCCTGGCAGGTTTGCTATGCCCTGATGCAACCGGTTGCCGGCTACATCATTGATGCCATTGGCACCAAGATGGGTTTTGCGATTTTCGCCGTGGCCTGGTCCGCAGCCTGTGCTGCAGCGGCGTTTGCCACCGGCTGGCAGAGTCTGGCGATCTTCCGCGGCATGCTCGGCCTGACTGAAGCGGCGGGTTTGCCAGCCGGGGTCAAGGCCACAACTGAGTGGTTCCCGGCCAAAGAACGTTCGGTAGCCATTGGCTGGTTCAACATCGGCTCGTCGGTTGGCGCGCTGCTGGCACCGCCGCTGGTGGTCTGGGCGATTTTGCAAAGCGGCTGGGAGCTGGCGTTCCTGATTGTCGGCGGCCTGGGCATCGTCTGGAGTGGCCTGTGGTTGCTGCTTTATAAGCACCCGCGTGACCAGAAACGCCTGAGCGACACCGAGCGTGATTACATCCTCAGTGGCCAGGAAGCGCACCTGAAGGATGTGCCGACGCAAAAGGGCAGCTGGAAGAAGATCATCACCAGCCGCAATTTCTATGCGATTGCTTCGGCGCGGATCCTGTCCGAGCCTGCCTGGCAGACTTTCAATGCCTGGATTCCGCTGTACCTGATGACAGAACGACACATGAACATCAAGGAAATCGCCATGTTCGCCTGGCTGCCGTTTCTGGCAGCAGACATTGGCTGTGTCCTGGGCGGCTACCTCAGCCCGTTCTTCCACAAGTACTGCAAGGTGTCGCTGTTCACCTCACGCAAACTGGTACTGCTGTTCGGCGCGTCCTGCATGATCGGCCCGGCCTGCATTGGCCTGGTAGACAGCCCTTACACCGCAATCGCGCTGCTCTGCGTCGGCGGTTTTGCCCACCAGACTCTGTCCGGCGCGCTGTACTCCATCACCTCTGATTCATTCGGCAAAAACGAAGTGGCAACCGCCACCGGCATGGGCGGCATGTTTGGTTACCTCGGTGCAGCGGCCTTTACCCTGGTGTTTGGTGTATTGGTCACCAAAATCGGTTACAGCCCGCTGTTCGTCGTGTTGGCCGTGTTCGACATCGTGGCTGCCATCGTGGTCTGGAACGTGGCGAGGGAGTTGCCGAAGCAGCCGTTGCCTGTTGAGACCGTTCATCCGGAAGGAGCGCCGTTGTTACCAACTGCCTGATCTGGATCTGTAGGAGCTGCCGAAGGCTGCGAACAGAGGTGTATCAGACATACCGATTTCGCAGCCTTCGGCAGCTCCTACAGGTCGGCGTCGCGTTTCTGTAACAAACATTGAGTACCTTCGACCCTGCCCACTGAAAGGCGGGTCAACACAGCAGTTTTTTATCGGGGTTGTTCCTTAGGCAGGGGACAGCCCCTTTTTTTGCGCCTGCATATTCTATTTGGCTATTGATTGATAGCTTCTTATTCCTTAGTGATTCCAGTCCGCGTCCTTATACTCAGCCTCATGAATGCAACATGCAGGAGGCTAACCCCATGCATAACGAGTCAATTCGCTATCTGATCGTGCCAGGCTGGCAAGGGTCTGGTGAGGAACACTGGCAAACCCATTGGCAGAACAGCTTGCCCAACAGCTCCCGGGTGGAGCAGGCCGACTGGTCCAAGCCACGTCTTGAAGACTGGGTAGGCGAACTGCAGCGCACTATTTCTGCGGAACGCACGCCAGTGATTCTGATCGCCCATAGCCTGGGCTGCATCACTGTTGCCCATTGGGCGCGGCTGGCTCCGTTGGAATCCCTGCGTCAGGTGCAAGGCGCTCTGCTGGTCGCGCCTGCTGATGTAGAACGCCCTGGTTGCTCGCCTGCTTTGCGCAACTTTGCGCCGATCCCGAAAGACTTGTTGCCGTTCCCGACCCAGATCGTCACCTCGGATAACGACGCTGCGGTCAGCACCCAGCGCGCCATGGAAATGGCCCTCGATTGGGGCGCCGAAACCGGGATCCTCAGCCAGGCGGGGCATATCAACGTCAAGTCCGGGCATCGTCGCTGGGAGCAGGGCTTCGCCTACCTGTATCGCCTGCAAAGCCGAATGGAACACCACGCCCGGCGTCGAGCATGAATTTATCCAGCGCGGGGTGCTCCGCGCTTGCTATCCAGAGCCTGTTTTTTCTTTAACGTTTGAGCCGTCGAAAGGGTTCAGGCGGGAGTTTGCCATGAGCCTTAAAGAACCTTTCGGTCAGCCGTTGCTGACCTTCCCCGATGCCGAAAAAAGCCCACTGAGTATTCGCGCCAAAGCGTTGGTGTTCATCGATCCACGCGCCCGCCGTTTGCGCGAAGAAATGGAACAGCTGGCGCCTCGCGCGCTGCCGGTGCTGATCCGTGGCGAGTCCGGCACGGGCAAGGAGTTACTGGCCCGCCATATTCATCGCGGCAGTGACCGCACCGGTTTGTTTGTCTCGGTCAATTGCGGCGCCATCAGCCCAACCTATGCCGATGCCGAACTGTTTGGCTACGCCGCAGGTGCCCACAGCGGCTCGGCCAGCAGCCGCGCAGGCTGGTTTGGCTCCGCCAATGGCGGCACCTTGTACCTGGACGAAATCGGCGACTTGCCGCTACCGATCCAGACCAAGCTGCTGGCTGCCCTGGAAAACCACGAAGTCACTCGCGTCGGCTCGCAACAACCCAGCCCGGTAGACGTACGACTGGTCGCCGCCACCAGCATCGACCTTGCTCAGGCCGTGGCCGCGGGCAAGTTTCACGAACGGCTGTTCCATTACCTCAACGAAGGCCACCTTGAGCTGCCTGCTCTACGTGAGCAACCGGGTAACATCCTGCCGCTGGCCGAATACTTTCTCGGCATCTACAGCCAGCGCCTCAACCTTGCCGTGCCGCTGATCAGCGATGCCGCCCAGCTGGTACTTGAAGCGCACAGCTGGCCGGGCAACACCCGTGAGCTTGAAAACGTCATCCACTTTGCGCTGCTGGTCAGCAGTGGCGAAGAGATCCTGCCAGAGCACTTGAACCTGTCCGTCAGCGCCGATCCGCTGGTGGAAATTGAGCGGCTTGTAGGAAAAGTTCTTGTTGATGCAAAGGTTGAGCAACTCTTTGCGCTGCAACGAGCCCTCGAAGCCGCCACCGCCAAACTGAAAATTGCCATAGGCTGACCTGCATCCCATGATCTCCGGCGCCGTGCCCCTTTTTCAGAGGCGCGGCGTTTTCCGTTCTGGGATAAGTGCAATTAATAAAAATGTCACAGAAAGGGAAAAAATCCCACGCGCTCTGGCTCCTAAATCCCCAACTAAAGTTGTAGTTAGCCTATTGAATTAACAGTGTGCGGCCATTTTTAGGCGTGCTTTATTACTTTTGATTGCGTGCGCTGGACAGGCAAAAAAACTTGGTTGAAGCTCACTTCATGGCCATTGTGTTGGTTGCTTGTTTTCGAGGTTAAGTGGTTGTTAGATCATTGGTCGGCTTTTCGAAAGCTTAAATGTATTCGTATTTAGTTTGAGGCGTTCGATGGTCAAAGGCATGGATTCCTGTATTTATAATTTATCTACAGGTTTGGATTAGCTGCTGCCCGGGCGCCTCTTCAGTCGTTAAAAGGAATTGTCATGACTATTTCAGGTGCGTCTGGAGTGTACTCCAACGCGTATAATTTTCTGAGTTTTGTAAGCACTGGTGTTGACCCTCGCACAGGTACTTATAGCTGCAATTTTTCACTTTCAAATCTTTTGGCCAATACCTTGAGCGGCCCGTCGATTCCCTTGGTTTTGGGGTTCAGCTCATTGCAAAGTGATGACCTGGGTTTTGGCAAAGGTTGGGGTTTGCAGCTATCCAATTTCAATCGCAAGACAGGCAAGCTCAGTTTGTCCAACGGTGCCAGCCATATGGCGACCTTGGGCACTTCAAGCTTTGTTCTTAAAGACAAGAAGGTCAAGGACCTGAAAACCAGTCGCTCGGGTCGCGATCTGCTTATCGAACACAAGTCCGGGATACTGGAGGTGTTGAGTAGCCCTTCGTCGAGCGCCGATCAATGGCTGGTTTCAAAGATCTACTCCTCTGAGGGCCGAGTCATTTATCTCGATTACGGCTGGGCTGCCGGGCGTAGCAACTTGCTTGCGGTCCGGGATGAAAGCCGACGGCTGCTAACGGTAGACCGTTCAAGGAACTTGACCCAGGTTCACAGCATCACTCTGTGGCCCGATAGCCCAGGGGACAAAATAGTGTTTGATTTGCAGGCACACGGCGGTCAGTTGACCAGCATGACTTCGCTAGCAGCAAACCGATCACTAGGCTCTTGGCGATTTCAGTACAGGACAGTGACCGGCCTTAATGTGATTACACGACTGGACCAGCCCACTGGCGGGACCGAAGAAATAACCTATCAGGCCTCGGGGATGTTGTTGCCGTCCAGCGCGCCATTGAAAGCACTGCCTGCGGTGTCCTCACATACTCATGATCCGCGCAACGGTCAACCGGCGGTCGTGCGTGAGTTCAAATACTCATCCAAGAACTATCTGGGTTATGCATCGTCTGTCAAATGGCGTGATGACGGGGATAATCTTTATGACGCACGAGGTGACTATCAGTACAGTTCTACCGAAGACTTGATCCAAGGGAAGGGCACAAATAAGCGAGTGATACGTCGTACCCAGCGGGTCTACAACCGGTTTCATCTACAACTTGAAGAGACCGTTACCCAAAATGGCAAGACTGTTCGTAATATTACTAAGTATCATGATAGAACCAACGTAAGATTTGATAACCAGCCTGCCAACTTTCAGTTACCCTCTGAATTTGAAATGTCCTGGTCTGATACATCGATTCGTAATGGTGGCCGCAGTGAAGTTACCCTTACCGAATATGATGATTGCGGTAACGTCCGGAAAAAAGTCTCTCCGACTGGGATTGTCGAAATTTTCGAATACTATCCAGTGGGTACTTCCGATGGCTGCCCAGCCGATGCGTTTGGAGAACAACGCTGGTTGAAGAGCAAAACCTTGATGCCGGCCCCGGGTTTCGCCCCTGCTCCGACGATGGTCACTCACTATCGTTACACCGATCTACCATCGGCAAGTCCTGACCGAGCCAGGTTCCTGGTCCTGGCGCAAGAGTCTGTAACCGAGGATGGCCAGAGCGAGCCGCTCATGACGATCGCGCATCACTACAATGATGATCCCGCGAGCAAGTTTTTCGGACGCATCAAGCAAAAAGTTGAAACCGTTGCGGGATTCGCCACCGCATTTGATTATTTTTACGAATTGAAAGATGGCGCTTTGTGCACGCATATAACCCTGACTGCGCAGGACGGCTGCAGTAGCAGCAAGTCTATCTGGCAGAACATGCTGACCGGTGCAGAGACAAAAACAGTCGAGCAGTTGGGCGTTGTCGTCGAGACCGCCCATGACCGGCTCGGCCGCAAAACCCTTGAGACGATTGCGCCAAAGACGTCTGGCCAGGCGGCCCGAAGTTACAGCTATAAGTTGGCCGAAATCCTAAGTGACCCGGTCGAGACTCGTTCGGTTGCCGCCAACGGTGCCACGACAGTTACCCGGCTTGATGGTATGAGTCGTGAGTGCGCCATTGCGGTTCAGGATATCGACGCTGTCGGGCAGCCGATGCGCGACGTTTACCTTGCCAATTACGATGCGCTTGGTCAGTTGGTTGAGGAGATCCACACGGATTGGCTGGATGACGAGCCCTATGCAATGTCGACCCGATATTCCTATGACGACTGGGGTAATCGCAGTGCAAGCACTGGCCCGGATGGGGTGCTGAACCACGACCTCTACGACCCGATTACGCTCACGCAAACCCAGGGGCTGGATAAGGCTGGCAAAACAGTTTTCACCAAAAACGTATTCGGCAAGAACGACTCCGTCGAGCGGTTTGACAGCAACGGCGTTTCGCGCGGAGTTACTGAATACCTGTATGACGGGCTTGGGCGCTGCGTACAACAAATCAACCCGCATGGACATACCACGCGCTTTGCTTACGATTTTGCCGATCGTTTGGTCATGACCCACCTGCCTGACGGGACCCGTATCAAGAAGGCATTTGTCGCGCACAGTACCGAAAACCTGGCGACCCATATTTGGGTCAACGAATATTTGGCGGGGGAAAGAACCTATGATGGATTACTGCGAGTCACGAGCGTCACGGTAGGGGGACGCACCGAAACATTCTCCTATGAAGGTGCTCAGCCAAATCCGGTGACTCGTACCACTGCCGGCGGCAAGGTCATTTCCTACACTTACGACCCTGTGTTGAGCAATCAAATGACGCAGCGCAGCGTGGCCGGCAACAGCGGGCTGTCCGCCAGTTTTCGCTACGACAGCTGCCATGCCAAATTGATTGAAGCATCAAGCCCGGACCATCAACAGCAACTCAATTACTCCCTGTCAGGCCAGCATATTGGCGACCAACTGGGTGACCAGGGTTTGCTCCGTGCCGGGCAGCGCCATTCGCTTAATGGTTTGCCGCTGCAGTACACCGATGCTTCAGGTCAGGAACAGATCACGCGGTATGACGCGGTATGTCGAATCGCCAAAGTTGAACAAGGTTCTGTCGACGCGAGTTACTTCTATGACTCGTTTGGTCGCATCAGCAAGATTGAAGCCGTCGACAGCCACAGCGAGCGCAAACTGACCACGCAGTTGGAGTACGACGATTTCGGACGGGAAGTACTTCGCAAGTTGACTGTGGATTCCAATGAATCCGAAGAGTTGAATCAGCAATTCGATGCAAGCGACAGACTCATCCGACGCACCCTCAAGCAGGGCAATGGCGTACTACGTGATGAGACGTTTGTGTACGACTCACGCGGCCGCCTTGAACAGTATCAATGCAGCGGCAAGCATTTGCCGGTGGACCCGGCTGGCAAGGCCATTCAGAGCCAGACCTACGTGTTTGATGAACTGGATAACGTGCTCAAGATGACTACCCGATTTGCCGGGGGCGAAAACATCGCGACGTTCGAATACGGATATCTTGACCGAACCCAACTGAGCCGGGTTACCCACAGCCACCCGGATTACGCCTCACAACAAGCCACATTCACTTACGACAGCGATGGAAACCAGCTCAATGATGAGTGTGGGCGTCGCATGATTTATGACGACCTGGGCCGTTTGGCCTCGGTCGCGCAGGAGCACGCATGAATCAACCAGGACTTCTCATCAGTTATCGCTACGACGCGCTGGATCGTTTGATTGGCGTTGAACCCGTCGGCGCAACCGCTACAAACCGGATTTATCGCGATGGACGCTTGGCAACGCAACTTGAGGATGGGCAACAGCACAGCCTGATTGAAGCGGGTGGCCATATATTGGCGCAGTGCACGCGCTCAGGTAATGCGGTGATAAACCGCCTGCTGGGCTGTGACCAGCAAAACAGCGTGCTGCAAGAGGTTGGCAGTAACGACACCCAGCGCACTGTTTACACCCCTTATGGCGGGCAGATCGCGGGAAGCGGCATGCAGAGTCTGTTGGGTTTTAACGGCGAACAGCCCGATCCGGTGACGGGTTGTTATCTGCTGGGCAACGGCTACCGCGCCTACAACCCGGTGTTGATGCGCTTTCATAGCCCGGACAGCATGAGCCCATTTGAGTCCGGAGGGATCAATCCTTACGCTTACTGCATGGGGGACCCGGTCAACATGAGTGACCCTACGGGGCACTTTTCCTTCAAGACGATTCTGGGCATAGCGGTCTCCGTTGCCGCCATCGCGCTTACTGCCACTACGCTGGGAGCCGGCGCGCCGTTGACCGGGCCGATCATTTTCATGGCTGCTGTGAGTATCAGCAGTGACGTTTTCGGAATCGCCAGTGAGGTGGTGTCCGAGCTGGCCCCTGACTCTAATACCGGGCAGATTCTGGGTTACGTGAGTATGGGGCTGGCAGCGGCTTCAGTATTGGGCCAAAAGGGTGCGAAGCTCGCGGCTTCCCGAGGTAATCAGACGGCAGCTCGGTTTATTGGCACAGGCTCGGCGGTAGTGGCTCGACAAGGAGCAATAAAGGCTGTCCAGGGCCGGGCGGCGCAAAACTTCGGCCGCGCCGTGAAGGTGGGTAAAGCCGTAAAGATCGGGTTGGCGGCGCCGAAGGTTTTGAGGCGGGTAAAACAGATTTCCAGACAAGTGGATTGGCTGGGCTACCGGCTCGACGCGCAAGACCTGCTGGATGACTTGATCGGCGACGATACAAAACCCTCGGGTACAGGTGAGTCAAGCCAGCGCGTATCGACTCTGGATACATTTGTACGCGGCAACCCGGAGCAAAGGTCGCCAACTCCAATGCATGCCGATATCAAGCTGACTGATTTCCTGGCCGGTGACCAAACCCGAATGCAGGATATACGCGACGTTTGAGCGCAACGCGTTTAGCTAGACTTGTTCAAAAAAAGCATAAGCAATTAGCAAAAAAGTATTGTCTTGGAATAAAAAATATCGGTAATGTCCGCTCCACGCCCCCGACTGCATCTGCGTCGGGGGCAACTCATTGAAGAGCTGTCGGCGAACCGACCTCGATTTCTCTAAGGACATTGCATGAAGAAGACATTGCTGTTGACCGCCCTGGCGGCCGTATTTTCGGTAAGCGTGGCTCAAGCAGCCGAGAAACTGGTGGTCGGTGCGACGCCGATTCCTCACCAGGAAATCCTTGAGCTGATCAAGCCGGACTTGGCTAAAGAAGGCGTGGACCTGCAAATCAAGGTCTTCACTGACTATGTCCAGCCGAACGTACAGCTGAATGAAAAGCGTCTGGACGCCAACTACTTCCAGACCAAACCGTACCTGGAAGGCTTCAACAAAGGTAAGGGCGCGACACTGGTCACCGGCGTCGGCGTTCACGTTGAACCGTTCGGCGGCTACTCGCGTAAGTACAAGAGCATCACTGAGCTGCCGGAAGGCGCAACCATCGCCATCCCTAACGAAGGCAGCAATGCCGGTCGCGCTCTGTTGCTGCTGCAGAAAAATGGCCTGATCACTCTGAAAGATCCGACCAACGCTCTGTCGACGCCGAAAGACATTGCTACCAACCCGAAGAAGCTCAAGTTCCGCGAGCTGGAATCGGCTGTATTGCCGCGCGCACTGGATCAGGTCGATCTGGCGTTGATCAACACCAACTACGCGCTTGAAGCCAAGCTGAGCCCGAAGAAAGACGCACTGATCATCGAAGGCGCTGATTCGCCTTACGTGAACTACCTGGTCACCCGCTCCGATAACGCTCACACCGACGCTATCGAGAAACTGTCCAAGGCTCTTACCAGCCAGAAAGTAAAAGACTTCATCAACAAGAAGTACGACGGTGCGGTACTGCCTGCGTTCTGATTGCTGAACTGCACACCGCAACACCCGACGCCGACCTGGTAACAGTGTCGGCGTTTTTGTGCGCAAATCCTGTGGGAGCGAGCTTGCTCGCGAATGGGAAAGTACATTCATTACATCTTCTGCGGCAGAAATAATGTCTTCGCGAGCAAGCTCGCTCCCACGGAATTATTTGATGCCGCTAGCCCTAGCTCAATCCGAACTATTCATATGCAATAACGATATTTAAATTTAGATTCTTATACCTATAAAGTCATAACTCTAATCCACCAGTCTTCTGGAGTCGGAGTTCATGTCAGCAGCCTCCCTCGCGTCATCACCTGTTCAAGCCGCGCCTCAACCATTCGAAGTGCGTCCGTTCGCCGCAAGCGTGGGGGCGGAAATCGTGGGTCTGGATTTGTCCCGACCGTTGAATGAAGCCGACTTCGCCCGCATTCATCGCGCGCATCTGGATCACCATGTGGTGGTGTTCCGCGACCAACAGATCACCCCGCAACAGCAGATCGACTTCAGCCGTCGCTTTGGCGTACTGCAGATTCATGTCCTCAAGCAGTTCCTGCTGGAGAACCATCCCGAAATCCTCATCGTTTCCAACATCGTGGAAAACGGTCAGCCAATCGGCTTGGGTGACGCCGGCAAGTACTGGCATTCGGATCTGTCCTACAAAGAGCTGCCGAGCCTTGGTTCGATGCTCTACGCCCAGGAACTGCCCAGCGAAGGTGGCGACACCTTGTTCGCCGACATGCACCTGGCTTGGGAAACCCTGCCGGAACATCTGCGCAAAGCGGTTGAAGGTCGCAATGCGGTTCACAGCTACACCTCGCGCTATCGCGACGGGCACAACGCGCAGAACTGGCGGCCGGCCCTTAGCGCCGAGCAATTGGCTCAAGTGGTCGTGGTCAGCCATCCGATTGTGCGCACCCACCCTGAGAACGGTCGCAAGGCGCTGTTTGTCAGCGAAGGGTTTACCACCCATATCGTTGGGCTGCCGGAGGATGAAAGCCAGCAGATACTCAACGAGCTTTACGCCCACAGCGTGCGCCCTGAAGCGGTGTACCGCCACAAATGGGCACCCAACGACATGGTCTTCTGGGACAACCGTTCGCTGATCCATCTGGCAGGCGGTACACCCGATCATCTGCGTCGTCGCTTGCACCGCACCACCATCCAGGGCGATGCGCCGTTTTGAAATCGGGAGCTAATCAATGAATGCTGTTCTGCAAAGCCACACGGCTAGCGCAAACACGCCTGGGCAACCGGTCGATCAGCCTGCCGCTGAAGCCCTGTTGCAAGTCCGGAATGTCAGCCTTGAATACCGCACTCCAGAGCGCGTGGTGCGGGCGACTCATCAGGTCAGTTTCGAGGTCGATCCGGCCGACCGCTTTGTCCTGCTCGGCCCGTCAGGTTGCGGCAAATCCACCTTGCTCAAAGCCGTGGCCGGCTTCATCAAGCCCAGCGAAGGGCAGATTCGTCTGGCTGGCGCGGAAGTCACAGAACCCGGCCCGGATCGCATCGTGGTGTTTCAGGAATTCGACCAGCTGCCACCGTGGAAAACCGTGATTGAAAACGTCATGTTCCCGCTGTTGGCCTCGCGCACTCTCAAGCGCAAGGAAGCTCAGGAGCGCGCTCTTTACTACTTGGCGAAAGTCGGCCTGAGCGCTTTCGCCGATGCCTACCCGCACACCTTGTCCGGCGGCATGAAAGCCCGGGTGGCGATTGCTCGTGCCCTGGCGATGCAGCCAAAAATTCTGCTCATGGACGAACCCTTCGCCGCGCTGGATGCCCTGACGCGCCGCAAGATGCAGGAAGAGCTGCTGGAGTTGTGGGAAGAAGTTCGATTCACGCTGTTGTTCGTGACCCACTCCATTGAAGAAGCCTTGGTGGTGGGTAACCGGATCCTGTTGCTGTCCCCACATCCGGGGCGCGTGCGGGCGGAAATCAACAGCCATCAATACGACCTGAAAAGCCTGGGCGGCGTCGGCTTTCAACACACCGCTCAGCGCATTCATCGGCTGCTGTTTGATGAAGGCGAAGAGCAACCGGTTGATCGCGACCTGAACTTCCAGGACATCCGCATCGCTTATTAACACTACTGAACCTGTGGGAGCGAGCTTGCTCGCGAAGAGGCCGGGTTAGGCGATATTTAATCATTGCTTGCCAGTCAGTCTTCGCGAGCAAGCTCGCTCCCACGGGGTGAGTTGCAGACTTCAGAGAACACCACCATGAACATCCGTGAAGAATACGAAGTCACGCTGGAGCCTTTCACTCAGGAAGATCTGGCCCGTGGCATCCCCTTGGCGCAGCGCATCTGGCAAGTGAGCTGGGTGCGCAAGAGCGTGATCCTGATGGTGCTGGCGATCCTTTGGGAAATCGCTGCGCGGATCCAGAACAACGACCTGCTGCTGCCCAGCTTTCTGCAAACGGCTGCCGCTTTTTATGACGGTATTTTGTCCGGCGAACTGATCGGCAAGGTGTGGATTTCCCTGACCGTGCTGATTCAAGGCTATGTGATCGGCATCGTGCTGGCGTTTGCCCTGACAACGTTGGCGGTGTCGACTCAACTGGGCCGTGATCTGCTCGGCACCCTGACGGCGATGTTCAACCCGCTGCCCGCCATTGCCCTGTTGCCACTGGCGCTGCTGTGGTTTGGTCTGGGTCAGAACAGCCTGATCTTCGTGCTGGTGCATTCGGTGCTGTGGGCCTTGGCGCTCAACACCTACGCAGGTTTTCTGGGTGTCTCGGAAACCCAGCGCATGGCGGGCCGCAACTACGGCCTCAAGGGCCTGCGGTTTGTCTGGTACATCCTGATCCCGGCTGCGCTGCCGTCGATTCTGGCAGGCCTGAAAATCGGCTGGGCATTCGCCTGGCGCACCCTGATCGCCGCCGAGCTGGTGTTCGGTGCGTCTTCGGGCAAAGGCGGCCTGGGCTGGTACATCTTCCAGAACCGCAACGAGCTGTACACCGACAAGGTTTTCGCCGGCCTGGCCGCCGTGATCCTCATCGGTCTGCTGGTAGAAAACCTGTTGTTCGCCAACATCGAACGCCTGACCGTCAAGCGCTGGGGTATGCAGCGTTGATTTAACCGAAAAACTCAACTCCCGTTGGAGCGAGGCTTGCCCGCGAACCAGTCAACGCGGTCAATCAGATACACCGCGTTATCGTTCTTCGCGGGCAAGCCACGCTTCAACAAATTCTCGTGAGGTTTTAAATGGCAATTCCTTTCAAACGCTCAGCCCTCGTCGCGCTGGCAGCCACTATTGGTCTGCTCAGCAACGGCGCTCAAGCCGAAGGCAAGATCAGTATCGCCCAGCAATTCGGTATCGGTTACCTGATCCTGGATGTGGTGCGTGATCAACAACTGATCGAGAAGCACGGTAAGGAGCAGGGCCTGGACATCAAGGTCGACTGGAATAGCATCTCCGGCGCCACAGCCATGAACGAGGCGCTGCTGGCTGGCGCGCTGGACGTGGTGTCCGCAGGCGTGCCGCCGATGCTGACCGTCTGGGACCGCACCAAAGGCAAACAGAACGTCAAGGCCATCGCCTCGTTGGGCTCGATGCCTAACTACTTGCTGACCAACAACCCGAACGTGAAGACTCTCAAAGACTTCTCTGAAAAAGACCGCATTGCGGTGCCAGCGGCGGGCGTGGGCTTCCAGTCGCGCACCTTGCAGATCGAAACCGCCAAGCAGTTCGGTAACGAGAACTTCAAGAAATTCGACAACATCTCGGTGAGCCTTGCCCACCCGGACGCTACCTCAGCGCTCATCGCTGGCGGCTCGGAAATCAACTCGCACTTCTCCAGCCCACCGTTCCAGTACCAGGAGCTGGAAAACCCAAACGTGCATAAAGTGCTGAGTTCCTACGACGCACTCGGCGGTCAGGCCACGTTCAACGTGCTCTACACCACCGAGAAATTCCACGACGAGAACCCGAAGACCTACAAAGCTTTCTACGACGCCCTGGCCGAAGCCGAGAAAATCATCAAGGCCGACAAGCCTGCCGCCGCCAAGACCTACATCCGCGTCGAGCAATCCAAGCTGCCGCTGCCGCTGGTTGAGAAGATCGTTGCCGATCCGGAAATCGACTTCACCATCGCCCCGCAGCGCACCTACATCTATGCCGAAAAACTGCATGAGCTGGGCGTCCTGAAAAACAAAGCCGCAAGCTGGAAGGATTACTTCTTCGAAGAAGCTCATGGTGGTGCGGGTAGCTGACGCTTTTCTGTAGGAGCTGCCGACGGCTGCGAAAACGATCTGTCTGATAGGCCGTCTTCGCAGCCTGCGGCAGCTCCTACAGATCACCCCAACCGTGGGACCGGCTTTAGCCGGGAAGAGGGCGGTGTATTCTCTGCTTCCCTACCGGCAGGAGTAACGCATTCCCGGTGAAAGCCGGCTCCACGGGATACCGGCAAACTCTGAATATCGAAAAACCTAGCATTTTTGCTAGGTAGACGAACGCCGCCAACCAGCTCAGGCTCATGCTTGTCTCTGATCACCAGAGTTGCTGACATGGCCCGACAGACCCAACTGTGCCGCTACGCCTACGACCCTCTGGACCGCCTCGCGTCCCGAACGCCGCTGGCTGAAGCAATCACCCGGGACTTCTATCGCTACGATCGGCTTTCCACCCAGATTCTGGGCGGCGAACACCGCAGCTTTTTGCATCACGACAGCCAGTTGCTGGCGCAGCACACCCTGGTCGGCAAACTTGCGAGCACCGCATTGACCGCTACCGACTCACAGGCCAGCGTGCTGCACGTCGATGACACTGACATCGTCTACGCCCCCTTCGGCCACCGCGAACCTCTTGCCATGTTGCCCGGCTTACCCGGCTTCAACGGCCAACAGCCCGACCCGGTCACCGGCCATTACTTGCTGGGCAATGGCTATCGCGCCTACAACCCGACCTTGATGCGTTTCAACAGTCCAGACAGCTTGAGTCCGTTTGGGGAGGGTGGGTTGAATGCCTATGCGTATTGCGCGGGGGATCCGGTGAATCGGAGTGATCCGAGTGGGCATGAAGTTGATACGCGGCTCCTTTTCTCTTTTATCTGGATTGGTTTAGGGCTGTTTAATGCTGTGAAGGGTGTCATAGCTGCGCGGCCGGTATTGCAGGCTATTAGCCGAGGTCAAGGCCTCGTTTCACAGGCTCAACAGTTGACAGCTCGTTCCGCGGCGAGCCAGATCCTGGCAAGCACCATCTTCACCGCCAGCGGTGTCGTCAATGCGGTCAGTCCTGGATCTAAAGAGTCAACTTTTCTGTTAGTGATGGCGGCGAGCGTCGCACTCCCCACCGTGCCAGCCTATTTCAGGGCAAGGAGCCTTACGAAGTTGGCGGCGAGAGATGCAGTCAAGGCGGCTTACACAGAAAAGATAAAACAGGCGCTCTTGAAACAAACCAGCTTTCTCAAAGCCACTGCTGACGCCCGGCGCACAAGATTCATCCAACGGCGTGCTTCTGATATTCGCGAGCGCCGCAGCATTGAATCTGCCTGGCTGTAGCTCGCAAAGGTAACCAGACATGGACCACCAGACCCTCCTCAACCGCTACACCTACGACCCTCTGGACCGCCTCGCGTCCCGCACACCTCTGGCCGAAGTCATGGCGCAACGGTTCTACAAGGCAGGTCGGCTTGTGACGGAAGTTCAGGGCTCAGAACACCGTACGTATCTGCGCTCCGACACTCACCTCCTTGCCGGGAAAAACCAGTCCGCCAGCACACTGCTCGCCACCGACCCACAAAACAGCGTGCTGCACGCCGAAGACACCGCTATCGGTTATACCCCCTACGGTCACCGCGAAACCGTCACTGGATTGCCTGGGTTACCCGGTTTCAACGGTGAACAACCTGACCCCATCACCGGCCACTATCTGCTCGGTAACGGTTACCGCGCCTACAACCCTACACTCATGCGCTTCAACAGCCCGGACAGCCTGAGTCCGTTTGGCGAGGGTGGGTTGAATGCTTACGCGTATTGCGTGGGAGATCCGGTGAACCGGAGCGATCCGACGGGGCATATGTGGGGTTCGATCGCTACGTTCTTTGCGAGAATGAGTCGATCATTCAGAAGCCTATTCTGGAAGCCAGATCGCCGGCTTCTAACAGAATTGCCTGACGTGCCTTTCCAAAACCTTTCAAAGTATTTATCCGGAAACGACATGAATAGCCTGCGTCTGGTTTCCAGCGGGATGAAAGAACGAGTGGATCATGTCTCGGCGCAGAATTTTGGAAGGCTCATGACCCAGCCGTATCAGGGACGAGTCGGCTACCGGACCCCATTTACTGCGTGGGAGAAGATGTCAATGGTTGGCGACAAACAGGTTGCCGGTGTTAGTAGTGCGCAGGCTGGGAAAGTCATTCCTGGATCGAAATTCATGGACCGGCACTTTTGGAAAAGTGATCCAGTCCCCGCTGGGACACGCGGGACTTTTCCGCCACGACCGCCGCTTAGAGACCAAGTCAATTTAGGCCCAGGTGACGTAGCAGAAAGGCAGGCCAGTTCGGATAGAAGAATCGAGCTCGCCTGGAGCAACGGTCGGGAAATTAGATGGAGAACATGACTCTCTAGCTACAAGCGGGACGTCAGCCCCAAACGCGCACTCGAATAAACCAGCATCATCGCAGCGAAGCGTGTGCCCGGCTTCAGAAAAAGGAGTCTGCATGCCTGTTTCTTCCTCCAGACTGGCGATTTTTGGTTTGGCGTTTTCGGTGGCGATCCTGACGGGTTGCGGCAAGGAAAACCGCCTGCGCAGATCTGCAGCGTATTCACGTGCAGGAGCTATATCCCTGACTCAGATGAGGATCAAGCGCACCGCTTTCGCAGGCAGTTGCGTGAAGCCTTGAGAGTCAAACGCGCCAAAGCAGGCAGTAGGTCCGCCTGTCGGCAAAAAGCAAAACCTAGCATTTTTGCTAGTAGACGAACCCGAATCAGCCGCGCACGCTCAATGGTGCAAGCCTTGATCGCCGGGAGCTCGCCATGGCCTTCCTCAGCCGCTACACCTACGACCCTCTGGACCGCCTCGCATCCTGCACGCCACTCGCCGAAGCCATGGCTCAACGGTATTACAAGGCGGGCCAACTGGTGACGGAAATTCAGGGTGCAGAACAACGCACTTACCTGCGCTCCGACAGCCAACTGCTGGCCCAGAAAAACCTGACCGCCAGCGCACTGCTCGCCACCGACACACAAAACAGCGTGTTGCACGCCGAAGACACCGCCATCGGTTATACCCCTTACGGTCACCGCGAAACCGTCACTGAATTGCCTGGGTTACCCGGTTTCAATGGCGAACAACCTGACCCCATCACCGGCCACTATCTGCTCGGTAACGGTTACCGCGCCTACAACCCTACACTCATGCGCTTCAACAGCCCGGATAGTTTGAGTCCGTTTGGCGAGGGTGGGTTGAATGCTTATGCGTATTGCGTGGGGGATCCGGTGAACCGGGGGGATCCGACGGGGCACATGGCTTGGTTTTCGCTTTACGATGATTTGGTTGCAGCCCTTCAGCTTCGCCGGTTGATTAAAAATCCTGTAGTAGCCTTGCCTGGTTATGCCAGGCCAGTGACGAGGAGCGAAGGGACTGCTTTATATGGAAGCCGGCATTCGATGCGTAATACGCGCAGTGCGAAGGCTTTCAAGGCTGAGAGTGTCAGTGAGAACAACAGGCTCAAAGTTGGAACGCCGGTATCAGCAGCAATCTCCCCTGCAGAGAGCAAGGCTATAAACGAACGGCGATTGAGACTGGAAGCCGAGGGCCCACCTAAGCGCGAGGATTTAAATCTACATAAAATGCCTGCCAGCGTTCAAAACGAAATTCTCAGCCATGTGTACGGCAATGATGTGAAAAGTTACTCTCAAGTCACCAGCACGATGCGGCTAGTTGTTGATCATCGAAGTGCGATATTTGTTGCTGGCTTTTCAGATAGGGGACGTCGCCCACTATCACCCTCTATGGTTGGCCTGATACGTGACGGGAGAGTTTCTGGTATCTCGCCCACTCTCAATTGGGATGGAAGGTATGGGGATATTGTTCAGCGTCCGCGTTAGCTGCGTCGGGCCTTTATAGTCTTTTGAAGCCACCGCGTGTCGGCAGTAGAACCCGCTACTTGTAGGAGCGAACTTGTTCGCGAAGAGGCCAGTGCATCCAATACAAATCGGTGGTTTGCAATTGCCTCTTCGGCGAATGAGTTCGCTCCTCCCGGACCCAAATGGAGTTAAACAGACCGCCTCGCCAACAAGTTGGCTCCTACAGGGAACATCACTGATCTGAAACTACTTTTCCATCTGTCGTAAAAGCCAAACCCTAGCATTTCTACTAGTAGACGAATCCGAATCAGCTGCGCACGCTCAATGGTGCAAGCCTTGATCGCCGGGAGCTCGCCATGATTATCCTCAGCCGCTACAGCTACGACCCTCTGGACCGCCTCGCGTCCCGCACGCCACTGGCCGAAGCCATGTCTCAACGGTATTACAAGGCGGGCCAACTGGTGACAGAAATTCAGGGTGCAGAGCAACGCACTTACCTGCGCTCCGACAGCCAACTGCTGGCCCAGAAAAACCTGACCGCCAGCGCACTGCTTGCCACCGACACACAAAACAGCGTGCTGCACGCCGAAGACACCGCTATCGCTTACGCCCCCTACGGCCATCGCGAGGCTGTCACCGGATTGCCCGGCCTACCCGGTTTCAACGGTGAACAACCCGACCCCGTCACCGGCCACTACTTACTCGGCAATGGCTACCGCGCCTACAACCCGATACTCATGCGCTTCAACAGCCCGGACAGCCTGAGTCCGTTTGGCGAGGGTGGGTTGAATGCTTACGCATATTGCGTGGGGGATCCGGTGAATCGGAGTGATCCGACGGGGCATTTTGGGTGGTTAGCTAGAGGGATTTCAAAGTTCTTCATATCGCCAATCAAGGGCGTAGCAGGGCTTAGGCGTCAGGCAAATCGGCTCGTGGAGGCTTACAAGCCGGGGTTGAGTGGCAGGGGTTCGGGACGTGCCGCACAGCAGTGGGCAGCAGATGACGCCGCCAGTAGCGATAGGGGTTTACGGCTGCGGGGGCAAAGCAATGCGTACTCATCAGATGCCAGGGCGAGCCCGCCCCCAGCGATGCCATCAAGTGGAACACCTGCTATGGCCGCTCGTCATGAAGATCAGCTTTTAGTAAGGATCGAAAAGGATTTGGAGGGTTTGAATCAACGCCAAGTAGAAAAATATCTGCAGGACAATCCAGCATGGGAAAAACAAGTCAAAGCGGTTTCGGCTAAAAACCTTCATGCATACATCAACGCTGCGCCGGACTACGACAATGTTTTAGGCGCCGTTATTGCTGCACACGATGGTGGTGGTTCTGGTTTTCTCCCTGGGCAGGTGTTGGTGACGACCAATTTGTCACGCGAGTTAGCTGTTCAGGAGCGGGTGAAGTTGCATAACCGTATCAGGCGCTCATAAGACCTTAGTTGCGACATCATTGAATCAGTTGGAAAAAATTTCCCGCTATTGAGGGGCCTGTAGGAGCTGCCGAAGGCTGCGAATGACGGAGTGTCAGGCACATTACATTCGCAGCCTGCGGCAGCTCCTACAAAATACATTCCAATCCAGCGCACTCAATCCAGCCAATGCCACGCAGGCTCATCCAGCATCCCTTGCCCCACTATCCCGGTTTGCCCCAATACCTTTTCCAGCTCGATGGCATTACATTCCGGGCTCTGTTCCAGTGCGGCAATCAATCGGCTGGCGTGTGAAACCACCCATAGCTGGCAGTTGTGTGAAGCCTTGATGATCAACCGCGCCAAAGCAGGCAGTAGGTCCGCTTGTCGGCAAAAAGCAAAACCTAGCATTTTTGCTAGTAGACGAACCCGAATCAGCTGCGCACGCTCAATGGTGCAAGCCTTGATCGCCGGGAGCTCGCCATGATTATCCTCAGCCGCTACAGCTACGACCCTCTGGACCGCCTCGCGTCCCGCACGCCACTGGCCGAAGCCATTGCGCGACGGTTTTACAAGGCGGGCCAACTGGTGACGGAAATTCAGGGTGCAGAACAACGCACTTACCTGCGCTCCGACAGCCAACTCCTGGCCCAGAAAAACCTGACCGCCAGCGCACTGCTCGCCACCGACACACAAAACAGCGTGCTGCACGCCGAAGACACCGCCATCGGTTATACCCCCTACGGTCACCGCGAAACCGTCACTGGATTGCCTGGGTTACCCGGTTTCAACGGTGAACAACCCGACCCTGTCACCGGCCACTATTTACTTGGTAATGGCTACCGCGCCTACAACCCGATACTCATGCGCTTCAACAGCCCGGACAGCCTGAGTCCGTTTGGCGAGGGCGGGTTGAATACTTATGCGTATTGCGTGGGGGATCCGGTGAATCGGAGTGATCCAACGGGGCATTTTGGGTGGTTGATGGGCCTAACAGGTTTGGCACTGGTTTCAGCACTCGGGACGGGAGTCGCAGCTGTTGCAACGATTCAATCGGCGCCGGAAACCAGCAAGATTCTTGGTGCTGTCGCGGGTGGATTAACGGTAGGGGCTTTGGGGCTGGGGGCTGCAGCGAGGTTTCAGAAGCTAAGCAGTTTTCGGCCTGCAGCGAGGTTTCAGGAGCTAGGGAGTTTTCGGCCTGCAGCGAGGTTTCAGAAGCTAAGCAGTTTTCGGCCTGCGGCGGGGTTTCAGGAGCTAGGCAGTCTTCGGCCTCCAGTCCACGGGCTCGAATCTACAAATCTGGATGTATTTGAGCAGATAACAAAAAATTTAAGCGGTCCTGATATGGCGGCACTCGCTCAGACTTCGAAGCGATTAAACCAAATGACTAATGAAATTTCCCGTGTTCGCTTTGAAAGGCTTCTGAAGAATGCCTCGCCTGGACAAAGAAAGTTGGATGAGATCATTAATACTGGCTTGGGTAATAGAAAAGGAATAGCGCCCTCTCAGGCAGGTACGCAGATTAGTTTTAGTGAGGCTCGGCTGAAATACCCTGTGAAGACTTTGTTTTTGGGAGCGGATAATGTTAGACGGGGCTTTGGTTTTAGTGCCAACGATTATCGTAAACACCCGCACCTCATACGCCGAAGAGTACTTAACTTTATTTGAACAACGAAAAATTACTTATCTGAGGATCTCGTTGTAAGGCCGGAGTGGCGGGGCCTGAGAGTCAGCGCTGTGTCTGTTGGAATGAGTGGTGTGCCGCCTCTTGCCTGTGCAACAGCAGCGCATTACCACTGTACAAAACATAACTACCTGGACTTAAGGCTTGCCTTGCAGTTAGCGAGCTTGCGAGCATCTGGTGAGACGATTATTTATCGACAGATACACCTCATCGCGAGTAAGCGCGCTCATACAGATAATCATTGTTAATTCCGATGATCAGGCGTTGCCTCATACAGCCCGCGAGCGCTAAAGCAGTACCCATCCCAGCACCCCACGGAACCCTCATCTACGCTAAGAGTCGCATAGTCACGGCGCTACCCACTCAATCGCAGCGAGGCACGCGCACGGCATCCGCATAAGGAGTCTGCATGCCCGTTTCCCCCTCAAGACTGGCGATTCTTGGCCTGACGTTTTCGTTGGTGATCCTGGCTGGCTGCGGCAAGGAAAAGCCGCCTGCGCCGAATCTGCCGCGTGTCCACGTGCAGGAGGTCGCGACGGCGGATTACGCCGCGCAGGTGGCGTTGACCGGCGATATTCAGGCGCGTGTGCAGACTCAGCTTTCGTTCCGGGTCGGCGGCAAGATTATTCAGCGCATGGTGGATGTCGGCGACCGGGTCACGGCGCGGCAGGTGCTGGCCAAACTCGATCCCAAGGATTTGCAGACTAACGTCAATTCCGCTGTAGCCGCAGTCGCCGCCGAGCAGGCGCGGGTGACGCAAAGCAGCGCGGCCTTTGTGCGCCAGGAAAAACTGCTGCCCAAGGGCTACACCAGCCGCAGTGAATACGATTCGGCCCAGGCCGCGTTGCGCAGCAGCCAGAGCGCGCTCAAAGCCGCCCAGGCACAGTTGGCCAATGCGCGAGAGCAGCTGAGCTACACCGCACTGATCGCCGAGGCGCCGGGAGTGATCACCGAGCGGCAGGCGGAAGTCGGCCAAGTGGTGCAAGCCACCATGCCGATTTTCGGGCTGGCCCGGGATGGCGAGCGCGATGCGGTGTTCAACGTCTATGAATCCCTGTTCGCCGACCCTGCGGGTGATCAACCGGTGGTGGTCAGCTTGCTGGAAGATCCGCAAATCAAAGCGGTCGGCAAGGTCCGGGAAGTCACGCCGGCCGTCTCCGCAGAAACCGGCACCCTGCAAGTGAAGATCGCCCTGGAAAAACTGCCCCCGGGCATGGATTTGGGCTCGGTAGTCAGCGTGAGCCTGCAGGCGCCGGGCAAGGCCAGCGTTGAGTTGCCATGGGCCGCGCTGACCAAGGGCCTGGGCAAGGAGCTGGGGCAGCCCGCCGTCTGGGTGGTGGATGATCAAGGCAAGACCAAATTGCGGGGCGTGACAGTGGCGCGTTATCTGACCGGCAAGGTGATCATTGCCGACGGCTTGAAAGGTGGTGAAAAAGTGGTGGTGATGGGCGGGCAATTGTTGCACCCGGACATGCAGGTTGAAATCGCCGCCACCGAGCAACAGAAAACCGCCGGAGTGCAACCATGAAGCGCCTGCTGCCGTTGTTGCTGCTGAGTGCTTTGAGCGCATGCAGTAAAGAAGAGCCACCGCCGGAGCCGGTGCGCCCGGTGGTGTCGGTACAGGCCAATCCTATCTCTGAAGAAACCCTTGGGCGCTTTGCCGGCAACATCGAAGCGCGCTATCAAAGCACCTTGGGTTTCCGGGTTGGCGGGCGCATTGCTCAGCGTCATGTGGACGTGGGCAGCGAAGTGCAGAAAGGCCAGTTGCTCGCCACCCTTGATCCGACTGACCAGCAAAACAATGTGCGCGCCGCCCAGGGTGATCTTGCCCGGATCGAAGCGCAGTGGATCAACGCGCAAGCCAATGCCCGTCGTCAGCAAGAGCTGTTCGATCGCGGCGTAGGCGCTCAAGCGCAACTCGACATCGCCCAGACCGATTTGAAAACCACCAACTCCTCACGGGAGCAGGCGCGTTCGGCCTTGAGCCAGGCCCAGGATCAACTGGGTTACAGCGAGTTGCGCACGGATCACGATGCTGTGGTCACCCGCTGGCAGGCCGAAGCAGGGCAGGTCGTCACGGCAGGGCAAGAAGTGGTGACCCTGGCGCGGCCAGACATCAAAGAAGCGGTTATCGACCTGCCTGGCACCTTGGCCGACCAATTGCCGGTCGGCGTCGAATTCAAAGTTGCCAGCCAGCTTGATCCACAGATCGCCACCACCGCGACCCTGCGGGAAATCGAGCCCCAGGCTGAGCGCACCACCCGCACCCGTCGCGCTCGCCTGACCCTGACCAACACGCCAGATGCGTTCCGTCTCGGCACCGCAGTCAGCGTCACCCTCAGTACGGCGATTGCGGCGCGCACCGAGTTGCCGATCAACGCGTTGCAAGAGGTCGATGGCAAGACGCGGATCTGGGTCATCGATCAGCAGAACCAGACCGTCAACCCACGGGACGTGCAGGTGGTCAGCCGCAGCGACGATACCTTTGTGCTGAGTAACGGCGTCAAACCCGGCGAGCGGATAGTCAGTGCTGGCGTCAACAGCCTGAAACCGGGCCAGAAAGTCAAAGTCGATGAAGGAAGCCCGCGATGAAAGGGAGTTTCAACCTGTCCGAGTGGGCCATCAAACACCAGTCGTTTGTCTGGTACCTGATGTTCGTCGCGCTGCTCATGGGCGTTTTTTCCTACATGAATCTGGGGCGTGAAGAGGATCCTTCATTCACCATCAAAACCATGGTCGTACAAACCCGCTGGCCGGGAGCGACGGTGGATGAAACCCTGGAGCAAGTCACCGACCGCATCGAGAAAAAGCTCGAAGAACTGGACTCCCTGGACTACGTGAAAAGCTACACGCGGCCCGGTGAGTCAACGGTGATGATTTACCTGCATGACACCACCAGCGCCAAGGATATTCCGGAGATCTGGTATCAGGTCCGCAAGAAGATCGACGACATCCGCAGCCAATTTCCACAGGGCATGCAGGGGCCGTTTTTCAACGATGAGTTCGGCGATGTATATGGCTCGGTCTATGCCTTCACCGCCGATGGTTTCTCCATGCGCCAACTGCGCGATTATGTGGAGCAGGTGCGCGCGGAGATCCGTGACGTGCCGGGGTTGGGCAAGGTCGAAATGATCGGCCAGCAGGACGAGGTGCTGTACCTGAATTTCTCCACCCGCAAGCTGGCCGCACTGGGGCTTGACCAGCGTCAGGTGGTGCAAAGCCTGCAATCGCAGAACACCGTTACGCCGGCCGGTGTGATCGAAGCCGGGCCGGAACGAATTTCGGTACGTACCTCGGGACAGTTCGCGTCCGAGAAGGATCTGGCGGCGGTCAACCTGCGCCTCAACGATCGCTTCTATCGCCTGAGCGACATCGCGGAAATCACTCGCGGCTACACCGATCCGCCCAAACCCCTGTTCCGCTTCAACGGCAAGCCGGCCATCGGTCTGGCGATTGCCATGAAGAAGGGCGGCAATATTCAGGAGTTCGGCAAGGCGCTGCATGCACGCATGCAAGAGACAACCGCTGACTTGCCGGTAGGCATTGGCGTGCACAGCGTGTCGGACCAGGCCGAAGTAGTGGCAAAAGCCGTGGGTGGCTTTACCAGCGCGCTGTTTGAGGCGGTGGTGATCGTGCTGATTGTCAGCTTCGTCAGCCTTGGGGTGCGTGCCGGGCTGGTGGTGGCATGCTCGATCCCGCTGGTGCTGGCCATGGTCTTCGTTTTCATGGAGTACAGCGGCATCACCATGCAGCGGATTTCCCTCGGCGCGTTGATCATCGCCCTGGGTTTGCTGGTGGACGACGCAATGATCACCGTGGAAATGATGGTGACACGCCTGGAAATGGGCGAGACCAAAGAACAGGCCGCGACCTTCGCTTACACCTCGACCGCGTTCCCGATGCTGACCGGTACGCTGGTCACTGTTGCCGGGTTTGTGCCCATCGGCCTCAACGCCAGTTCTGCGGGGGAATACACCTTTACGCTGTTCGCGGTTATTGCCGTGGCGATGCTGGTGTCATGGGTGGTGGCCGTACTGTTCGCGCCGGTGATCGGCGTGCATATCCTCAGCAGCAACATCAAAAAGAAGGACGAAAAGCAGAAAGAGGGACGCGTAGCTCGTGGCTTCAACAGCGGCATGCTCTGGGCAATGCGCAATCGCTGGCTGACGATCATCATCACCGTGCTGCTGTTTGTCGGCGCGGTGTTCTCCATGCAGTTTGTGCAGAACCAGTTTTTCCCGTCTTCGGATCGCCCGGAAATCCTCGTCGATCTCAACCTGCCGCAAAACGCCTCAATCAACGAAACACGCAAAGTCGTGGACCGCCTGGAAGCCACTCTCAAGGACGATCCGGACATTGAGCGCTGGAGCACTTACATCGGCCAGGGCGCAGTGCGGTTCTATCTGCCGCTGGATCAACAACTGGAAAACCCTTACTACGCGCAGTTGGTGATCGTCAGCAAAAGCCTGGAGCAGCGCACCGCCCTGAGTGAACGGCTGAACAAGCGTTTGCGTGAGGACTTCGTTGGCATCGGCAGCTACGTGCAACCGCTGGAAATGGGCCCGCCGGTGGGGCGTCCGCTGCAATACCGCATCAGCGGCGAAAACATCGACAAGGTGCGTCAGCACGCCATCGAGCTGGCGACGTTGCTGGATAACAATCCCCATGTCGGCGAGATGATTTACGACTGGAACGAACCGGGCAAAGTGCTGCGCATCGACATCAATCAGGACAAGGCGCGGCAGCTGGGCTTGTCTTCGGAGGATGTTGCGCAACTGATGAACAGCATCGTCAGCGGCTCGGCGGTGACCCAGGTACGCGATGACATCTATCTGATCAATGTCGTGGGCCGTGCCGAAGACGCCGAACGTGGCTCGCCCGAGACTCTGCAAAATCTGCAAATCGTTACGCCGGGTGGCACTTCGATTCCGCTGCTGGCGTTTGCCACAGTGCGTTATGAACTGGAGCAGCCGCTGGTCTGGCGTCGAGATCGCAAGCCGACGATTACCGTCAAGGCGGCGGTGGCTGATGACATGCAGCCTACCGATCTGGTCAAACAGCTGAAGCCGGACATCGACAAGTTCAATGCCGGGTTGCCGACCGGTTATAAAGTCGCCACGGGCGGTACGGTCGAAGAAAGCAGCAAGGCTCAGGGCCCGATTGCCAGTGTGGTGCCGTTGATGATCTTCCTGATGGCGACGTTCCTGATGATCCAGTTGCACAGCGTGCAGAAGCTGTTTCTGGTGGCCAGCGTTGCGCCGTTGGGTTTGATTGGCGTGGTGCTGGCGCTGATCCCGACGGGTACGCCGATGGGCTTTGTGGCGATTCTGGGGATATTGGCGCTGATCGGCATCATCATCCGCAACTCGGTGATTCTGGTGACGCAGATTGATGCCTATGAGCGTGACGGTTATCTGCCGTGGGACGCCGTGGCCGAAGCCACCCAGCACCGCCGCCGCCCGATCCTGCTTACCGCAGCCGCCGCCAGCCTGGGCATGATCCCCATCGCCCGTGAAGTCTTCTGGGGCCCGATGGCCTACGCCATGATCGGCGGCATCATCATCGCCACCCTGCTGACATTGCTGTTTTTGCCAGCCCTGTATGTGGCCTGGTATCGGATTAAAGAACCGACTGATGAGCAGCGCAGAGAAGCGAAATCGAGCGGTGAGTCAGTGCATTCGAGTTGATCTCTTCGCGGGCAAGCCTCGCTCCAACGGATTACCTAAATTCGTTGGAGCGAGGCTTGCCCGCGAAGAACACGACTCGGTATCCCAGATAGAAACATCCTGCCAATCTATCCAGCCTGATCAAAACCGGTTTGGACTAGCCTTTGAAATCACCCTCAAAGGCAACGGATTGCAGATGCGCTACCAAACTAGCCAAACCCGAAAAGGTAGATACAGCGAACATGGCCGCATTTACCTGATCACCTCCGTGACTAAAAATCGACAGGCTTTTTTCTCCGAATGGCGAGTTGGAAGACTTGTGGCTAAACAATTCCAAACCGCCGAGGGTGAAGCCTTGGTTGGCTCCCTGGCTTGGGTTGTCATGCCGGATCATTTTCACTGGCTGATCGAACTCAGGGAGAAATCATTGAGTGAAGTGACGGCGCGTACAAAATCCAGGATCAATTGTTCGGTTAACAAAGCATTAGGCCGCACCGGTGGTATCTGGCAGAGAGGATTTCATGACCGGGCGATTCGCCGGGAAGAAGATTTAAAAGCGGTTGCCCGTTACATCATCCTCAATCCCGTGCGAGCAGGGCTGGTGAAGCGGGTGGGGGATTATCCGCTTTGGGATGCTGTCTGGATTTAACCCGCCTCTGAGACCGAGTCGCGGCCTTCGCGGGCAAGCCTCGCTCCAACGGAAATCGGTGAACCCGTTGGAGCGAGGCTTGCCCGCGAAGAACGATGACTCGGTCTGACGCCTTCCGCTCCGCCCCGCATCAGTGCATCTTCCCTCGTCTCATTCACCGGTTTACTCCTATCTCGTGGCCCCCGGTGCCTCTTGAGCCGCGCACCAAATAGGTATGCGCTTGCACCGCGGTGAAGCATTTAATTCATTTATTTTAATTGTTGAATTATTTAATTCTTAGTCCTAGTCTGTTCCTCGACACGCCTTCTGGCGACTTCTTGCAACGAGTGAGACGGGGGAGCAACACATGACTGTGAAAGTACTCTTGAGCCTGGCGGTCGCGACCGCATTTTCGGCCTCCACCTGGGCGGCGGACTGGACGGTGGGTGCCAACGTCGGCAACGTCCCGTGGGAGTTCCAGGATGCAAAAGGCGAGATCGTCGGTTTCGAAGTCGATGTCGTCAAAGAAGTCGCCAAGCGCGCCGGCAAGACCGTCGAGTTCGTCAATATCCCCTTCAATGGCCTGTTCAGCGCGGTGCAGTCCAAGCGCGCCGATATTGCGATTTCCTCGATCACCATCACCCCCAAGCGTCTTGAGTCAGTGGCGTTTGCCCAGCCGTACTACGACAGCGACCAGTCGCTTTCGGTGCTGACCAAGTCGGGTATCGATGGCCTCAAAGGCATGCAGGGCAAGGTCGTCGGCGTTGACACCGGGTCTACCGGTGACATGTGGGTCACGGCGCATCAGGGCGAATACAAGTTCGGCGATGTTTCCCGCTACGAAGGCCTGTCCCCGGCCATGCTCGACCTGGCGTCCGGGCGCATGGACGGCTACATCAGCGATATCCCGGCGGTCCTGTACTACATCAAGGACAAGCCGCAATACAAAGTCGTGGCTCGTATCCCGACTGGCGAGAAGTATTCGTTGATGCACGCCAAGGGCTGGGAATCCGCGACTCAAGTCAACGACATCATCAGCGCCATGAAAAAGGAAGGCGTGATCGCCGGTCTGCACAAGAAGTGGTTCGGCGCCGATGCTGATGCCGACTCCAGCACCGTCAAAGTTGTCGATGTCCTCAAGTAAACGCTGACTGTTCAACCAGGCGCTGCGGCGCCGTCACTAAGGAATCGCAATGGAGTTGGTGCAGACTTTCTTCAACTGGGGCGTATTCGTCGACGCATTGCCGCTGATGCTGCGTGGCCTCGGGGTGACGGTGTTGCTGGGCGTGGTCAGTATCGTGCTTGGCCTGGTTGGTGGTTTGCTGCTGGCCATGCTGCGTCTCTACAGCTACGCACCGATCCGCTTGCTGGCACGCATCTATATCGACGTGATGCGCTCCATACCGCTGCTGGTGCTGCTGGTCCTGATCTATTACGCGCTGCCGTTCGTGGGCATCCGCCTGTCGTCGTTTGCCGCAGCGGCCGCGGCGTTGTCCCTGGTGTCATGCGCTTATTCCGCGGAGATTTTCCGCTCCGGTATTGAAGCCATCCCGCGCGGCCAGTTCGAAGCCGCCGCTTCTCAGGGCATGAGTTTTTTCAACACCATGCGCGACGTGATCCTGCCGCAAGCCATGCGCATCGTCATGCCGCCAATGACCAGTAACTGCATCAACGTCATGAAAGACACGGCGTTGGCGTCGGTTGTGGCTATGCCCGATCTGCTCAAACAGGCGACTCAAGCCCAGGCGCTGGCCGCCAACCCGACTCCATTGGTGGGTGCGGCGATCATGTACCTGCTGTTGCTGCTGCCTTTGGTGCAATTGGTGAGCTGGGTTGAGCGGCGCAACGGCTCCGGGAGGAAGAACTGATGAGCGCTGTTATTGAAATTGAAGGCGTCGCCAAGTTTTATGGGCAGTTTCAGGCCCTGGCAGACATCAACCTGTCGGTGGAGCAGGGTGAGGTGGTGGTGATTCTCGGGCCTTCGGGTTCCGGAAAGTCCACGTTGATCCGCTGCATCAATCTGCTTGAGGAATACCAGCAAGGCGACATTCGCGTGGCTGATCAGCGGGTCGAGAGCGGCCCGAAGCTGGCCGGGATTCGTTGCGAAGTCGGCATGGTGTTCCAGAACTTCAATCTCTATCCGCACATGACCGTGCTTGCCAATGTGGCCCTGGCACCGGTGCGTGTGCGCGGCATGTCACGCCGCGATGCCCAGGACCGCGCACGGCTGCTGCTGGAAAAGGTCGGCATGAGCGCTCACGCGGAAAAATACCCCGGCCAGTTGTCCGGCGGTCAGCAGCAGCGGGTCGCAATCGCCCGGACCATGGCGATGGAACCCCGAGTGATCCTGTTTGATGAACCGACTTCAGCCCTGGACCCGGAAATGGTCGGCGAAGTGCTGGACGTGATGCAGAACCTGGCGCGCTCGGGCGTGACCATGGTGGTGGTCACCCATGAAATGGGCTTTGCCCGCAAGGTCGCCGACCGAGTGATCTTCATGGAGAACGGCCGGATCATCGAACAGAACAACCCCCACGATTTCTTCACGGCCCCTCAGGAGCCGCGTACTCAAGCCTTCTTGCAGGCCATCCTGCACCACTGATCTTTTTGGAGACTGCCCACGTGAACGCCCTCGATATGAGTTATGTCCGTAGCCAATTCCCGATGCTGGCCGACGGCTACGCCTACCTGGATAACGCGGGTGGTTCCGCCGTGCTCGGCCGTGTGGCGGACCGGGTGCGCGATTACCTGCTTAACAGCAGCGTGCAATTGGGCGCTTCCTACGGGGGCTCTGTCTCGGCGGGCGAGCGGGTGATTCAGGCTCGTGAATCCGTGGCGCAACTGATCAACGCCTACCACCCTGAAGAATGCGTGATGGGCGGTTCGACCACGCATCTGTTGCAGATCCTGTGTCGGGCCATCGCGCCGTCGATCAACAGCGGTGACGAAATCATCGTCACCAATTGCGACCATGAAGCCAACATCGGCCCGTGGCAGCGGCTGTGCGAAGAGCGCGGCGCGACCTTGCGGATCTGGTCCGTGGACCCGTCGAGTCTGGAACTGGAACTCAAAGATCTGGATGCACTGCTCAACTCGCGTACCCGCTATGTGGCCATGACTCACGCCTCGAACATCCTCGGCAGCGTCAACCCGGTGGCCGAAGTCGCCCGGCGCGTGCATGCCGTAGGTGGCAAGTTGTGCGTCGACGCCGTGGCCTATGCGCCCCATCGTCTGGTGGATGTCCAAGCCAGCGGCGCTGACTATTACGTGTTCAGTTTCTACAAGGTGTTCGGCCCACACTTCGCCGTGTTGTGGGGCCATCGCGAAGCGCTGCTGGAACTGCCGAGCCTCAACCACTTTTTCATTGGCCAGGAAGTCATCCCCTACAAGCTGCAGCCGGGCAACCTCAACTACGAACTGTCCTACGGCTGCATGGGCATCAGCGATTACCTGCTGGATATCGGCCAGCGCCTGGGCGCCACCGGCACGCCACGTCAGGTTATGCAGGCGGCGTTCGATGCATTTGAAGTGCAGGAAGATTTGCTCGCAGAAACCCTGCTGGCCTTCCTGCGTGATGCGCCCGGCGTGCGCATCATCGGCAAGCCTCGGGTCACTGCAGGGGATCGAGTACCGACCATCAGTTTTGTGGTCGCGGGTGTGCAGTCCGAAGCCATCGTGCGCCGTATCGATGCCGAGCAGATCGGCATCCGTTTTGGTGACTTCTACGCTCGGCACCTGATCGAAGAGTTGGGTCTGACCCAACACGGCGGCGTGGTGCGTGTTTCCATCGCGCATTACAACACCGTCGACGAGATGCAGCGGCTGGTCGAGCACTTGGCTCGGGCGATAACCGATTTGCGCCAATCCTGATTTCTGCGAGCGATATTCATGCCTGTACCTCAAACCCTTGCCGAGCTGCGTGCGGCCATCGTTGAGCAACAAGACCGCCTGACCGCGCGCATGCGTGACGCGGCGCATTACCTCAACGAGCACCCGCATGACGTGGCGCTCAATACGGTGGCTGCATTGGCGACGCGCTCGGGTATTGCCTCTTCGGCCTTCATACGTCTGGCCAAAGCCCTGGGTTTCAACGGTTTCAGCGACTTGCAGCGGCTGTTCAAAGCGCCACTGCAACAGGCAGGCTCTTCCAGCTTCAGCGAGCGCATCCGCCACTACCACGGCGAAGAGTTGCTGGAAGACCCGACCGATGTGGGCGCGATCCTCACCGCGTTCAGCCGGGCCAATATCGTGTCCCTGGAGCATTTGGCCGAGGGCCAGCAAGTCGAGGCGCTGGAAAAGGCCATCACTTTGCTGCAACAGGCACGCACCACCTTTGTGGTCGGCATGCGCCGCTCGTTTCCCATGGCCAGTTATCTGAGTTATGCCTTGAGCCGCGTCGGTCGCCGCGCCGTGCATATCAGCGGCCTGGGTGGTTCGTTGCGTGAGCAGGTCGGCGCACTGCACGCCGATGATGTGCTGGTGGCGGTAAGTTTTCCGCCCTATGCCCAGGAAACCATCGAAGCCTGTCAGCAGGCAGCGGCCGCGGGCACGCCCATCGTGGCGATCACCGACAGCATTATCAGCCCGATCAGCCAGCGTGCGGCGGTGATCATTGAAGTCAACGATGCCGAACTGCTGGGCTTTCGGTCCCTTACGGCAGCGTTCTGTGTGGCTCAAACCCTGGCGATGGGTCTGGCCTTCCGCGACGGTCAGTCCCTCAGCGGGCCCGATCATGACGCTTTGAACAATATCGATTGCTGAGCCACGGCTCGGCGGTCTTGCGTGAACCCAACCATCTGCGCCTGTGCAGGAGATTGCTTCTATGGCTTTACCCCTTCGCGATCTGGTCGGTTACGGCCGAAACCGCCCTCAGGGCACATGGCCTAACGGCGCACGCCTGGCCATCAGCCTGGTCATCAACTACGAGGAAGGCTCCGAGCGCTCCCTGGCCATGGGCGACCCGGATCAGGAAAGCATGACCGAATGGGGCAGCTATCAGTTTCCCGATGGCGTGCGCAACCTGGCCATGGAATCCATGTACGAATATGGCTCGCGGGTTGGTATCTGGCGGATCCTCGAGATTCTCGAGAAGGCCGGCGTACCCTCGACCTTCCATGCCTGCGCCGTTGCTTTCGAACAGAACCCTGACGTGGCCAAGGCTGCCGTCGCCCTGGGCCATGAGGTGTGCAGCCACGGTTATCGCTGGGAAGAAGTCTTTCGCCTTACTGAAGCCGAAGAGCGCGAACACATTCGCCTGGCAATTGAATCGTTTGAGCGCACCTGCGGCAAGCGTCCCGTGGGCTGGTACTGCCGGTATGGTGCCAGCGTGCGGACCCGGCGACTGGTGGCCGAGGAGGGCGGCTTTCTTTACGACTCAGACGCTTATAACGATGACGTGCCGTACTTCGTCGACGTCGAAGGCAAGCAGCGTCTGGTGGTGCCGTATACCAGCGACGTGAACGACTTTCGTTACTGGAACTCCCCCGGTCTGTCTCAGGCGTCGGACTTCTTCGAGTACATGAAAGAAAGCTTCGAAGTGCTCTATGACGAGTCGGCCGACGGTTTGCGCATGATGTCCGTGGGGCTGCACCCGCGCATGGTTGGCCGTCCGGGTCGGGTTCGGGCGCTCAAGCGTTTTATCGAATACGCCCAAGGCCATGAGGGCGTGTGGTTCGCCACCCGCGAGCAGATTGCGCAAGCCTGGCTGGCCCGCGGCTGAGGAGATCTATCCCATGCAGGCATTTGATGTAGTGGTGCGCAACGCCAAGGTGATCACGGCGGCGGATACCTTCGTCAGTGACATCGGCATTCGCGACGGCAAAATCGTTGCACTGGGTCTGGACCTGGGCAGTGCTCTGCGGGAGATCGATGCGGGCGGACGTTCGGTAACGCCTGGCGGTATCGACAGCCACGTGCATCTGGATCAGCCCACGGGCGACGGTTCGGTGATGGCTGACGATTTCGAAAGTGGAACCCGGTCGGCGGCCTGTGGCGGCACAACCACGGTGATCCCGTTCGCCTGCCAGCAGAAAGGCCAGAGCCTGCGTGCGGCGGTCGAGGATTATCACCGACGGGCCGATGGCAAGCCATTGATCGATTACGCCTTCCATCTAATCGTCACCGATCCCACCGAAGATGTTCTCAGCCGTGAACTGCCCGAGCTGATCGCCGAGGGTTATACCTCGTTCAAGATCTACATGACCTACGACGCGCTAAAGCTCGACGACCGGCAGATTCTTGAAACCCTGTCGGTGGCCCGCGCCGAAGGGGCGATGGTCATGCTGCATGCCGAGAACAGCGACTGTATCGCCTGGCTGACCGAGCGTCTGCTGGCCGCGGGGCTGGCGGCGCCGCGTTATCACGCCAGCTCGCGGCCGATGCTGGTGGAGCGTGAAGCCACCCATCGCGCCATCGCATTGGCCGAGCTGGTGGATGTTCCGATTCTGATCGTCCACGTGTCCGGCCGTGAAGCCATCGAACAGATCCGCTGGGCGCAGGATCATGGCTTGAAGGTGTATGCCGAAACCTGCCCGCAGTACCTGTTCCTGACCGCTGATTCTTTGGGCTGTGATGACAGTTTCGAGGGCGCCAAGTGCATCTGCAGCCCACCGCCACGGGATGCTGCCAATCAGCAAGTGATCTGGGACGGTTTGCAGAATGGCTCGTTCGCGGTGTTCTCGTCGGATCACGCGCCGTTTCGCTACGAAGGACCAGACGGCAAGCGCGCCCATGGTGAGCAGGCTCCGTTCTCGGAAATCGCCAACGGCATCCCCGGCATCGAGACGCGCATGGCGTTGCTCTGGTCCGAAGGGGTGTGCAGCGGGCGTATTACGGCCCAGGAGTTTGTGGCCCTGACATCGACCAATGCCGCCCGAATGTACGGTCTATACCCGCGCAAAGGCAGTATTGCGATTGGTGGCGATGCGGATCTGGTGATATGGGACGAGGGGCTGGATCTTGAGCTGCACAATGACCTGTTGCATCACCGCGTCGACTACACACCTTACGCAGGCATGCGCCTGAACGCCTGGCCTGCGCTGACATTGGCTCGGGGTGAGATTGTCTGGGACGGCCAGGCTCGTGGCGAGCCGGGGCGAGGGCAGTTCTTGCCCTGCGCAAGACCAGAGCCGGCCAAGGCGAGGCGGCGTAAAGGTTTTTGAGAACGCGAATTCTGTAGGAGCTGCCGAAGGCTGCGAACGGCGGTGAATCAGACAAACCGCGTTCGTCGCCGTCGTAACATGCGACAACTCCTACAGGGACCTAGTCATGCCTGGGATGCTGCGTTCGCTTAAAAATCCCCCCACAACTGCTGCGCCACGCTCAATGCCACAACCGGGGCGGTTTCGGTGCGCAGGACCCGTGGGCCCAAGCGGGCGGCGTGGAAGCCGGCGTCTTGTGCCTGGTCAACTTCGGCGTCATTCAGGCCGCCTTCAGGGCCGATCAAAAAAGCCAGGGTGGTCGGCTTGCTGTGGCTGGTCAGCGGTTCTGCCACTGGGTGCAGCACCAGTTTCAGCTCGGCATCGCTGTTCTTGAGCCATTGCGCCAGAGGCATGGGCGGATGAATGACCGGCACCACCGAACGACCGCACTGCTCACAGGCGCTGATCGCGATCTGCTGCCAGTGGGTCTGGCGTTTCTCGGCGCGTTCGTCCTTTAGGCGCACTTCGCAGCGCTCGCTGACAATCGGCGTGATTTCCGTCACGCCCAGCTCGGTGGCTTTCTGGATCGCCCAATCCATCCGCTCGCCACGGGACAAGCCCTGGCCCAGATGAATGCGTAACGGTGATTCGGTTTGCCCAGCGAAGGTCTCGTCGAGTTGGACACGCACGCGCTTCTTGCCGACTTCCAGCAGCGTGCCGCGAAATTCATGGCCGGAGCCGTCGAACAGCTGCAACGCATCGCCTTCAGCCATGCGCAGAACCCGGCCGATGTAATGGGCCTGAGCTTCAGGCAACTCGTGCTCGCCAAGGCTGAGCGGGGCGTCGATGAAAAAGCGGGACAGTCTCATGGTGGGTCTCTGAAGTCGGGTAGATCGCAAATCCCCTGTGGGAGCGGTGCTTGCCCGCGATAAGGTTTAGGCGATCTAAAGTGAATCGCGTCCAGCCTTATCGCGGGCAAGCACCGCTCCCACAGAGGGCATCGCATTTCAAGTCAACACTGGTTTTAACCCGGATCACGAAAATCCGGATGGAAATTCTCGCGCACTGCAACGCTGATGCTCGAACGGGTCGCGATGTCGATGCCTTCGGTGGCGACTTCGGCCAGGAAGTCGATTTGCTCCGGCGTGATCACATAGGGCGGCAGGAAATACACCACGCTGCCCAGTGGACGCAACAGCGCACCGCGTGACAGCGCATGTTCAAAGACTTTCAAGCCACGGCGTTCCTGCCAGGGGTAGGCGGTTTTGGTCGCTTTGTCCTGGACCATCTCGATGGCCAAGGCCATGCCGGTCTGGCGCACTTCGGCCACGTTCGGGTGATCGACCAAGTGTGCCGTGGCCGTCGCCATTCGCTGTGCCAGAGCCTTGTTGTTCTCGATGACGTTGTCCTGCTCGAAAATATCCAGCGTAGCCAACGCCGCCGCGCACGCCAGCGGATTGCCGGTGTAGCTGTGAGAATGCAGGAAGGCGCGCAGCGTCGGGTAGTCGTCGTAGAACGCGTCGTATACGTCGTCAGTGGTCAGGACCGCCGCCAAGGGCAGGTAACCGCCGGTCAGCGCCTTGGACAAACACAGGAAGTCCGGGCGAATGCCGGCTTGCTCGCAGGCAAACATAGTCCCGGTCCGCCCGAAGCCGACGGCGATTTCGTCGTGAATCAAATGCACGCCGTAACGATCGCAGGCTTCGCGCAGCAGTTTGAGGTACACCGGGTGATACATGCGCATGCCGCCCGCGCCCTGAATCAACGGCTCGACGATGACCGCCGCCACCGTGGCGTGGTTTTCAGCGAGGGTCTGTTCCATGGCGGCGAACATATTGCGCGAGTGTTCTTCCCAACCCATGCCTTCAGGGCGATGGTAGCAATCCGGGCTTGGCACCTTGATGGTGTCCAGCAGCAGTGCTTTATAGGTTTCAGTGAACAGCGGCACGTCGCCCACTGACATCGCGGCCATGGTTTCGCCGTGGTAGCTGTTGGTCAGCGTGACGAAGCGCTTCTTGTCCGGCTTGTCGCGATTGAGCCAGTAGTGAAAGCTCATTTTCAACGCGACTTCGATGCAGGACGAACCGTTATCGGCGTAGAAGCAGCGGGTCAGGCCTTCCGGAGTGAGCGCGACCAGACGTTCCGACAACTCGATAACCGGCTGGTGGCTGAAACCGGCGAGGATGACGTGTTCCAGCTGATCGACCTGATCCTTGATGCGCTGATTGATACGCGGGTTGGCGTGGCCGAACACATTCACCCACCAGGAACTGACGGCGTCCAGATAGCGTTTGCCTTCGAAGTCTTCGAGCCACACACCTTCGCCGCGCTTGATCGGGATCAGCGGCAGGCTTTCGTGATCTTTCATCTGGGTGCAGGGGTGCCACAAGACCTTGAGGTCACGTTGCATCCATTGATTATTCAGGCTCATTGGCTTTCTCCGGCTTCCGGCTCGCAGGGTACGCGAACGAACAATCGCGCAAGCCTATGCAATGCCTGGCTATCGAACAACCTCTAGTGCCAATTGGTTTGGCGTACGAGCACTGCAAACACAGCCCCCTGTAGGAGCGAGCTTGCTCGCGATAGCGCCAGATCAGGCGATAAATTTTCAACAGACATACCAAATCGCGAGCAAGCTCGCTCCTACAGGAGAGCATTCCATTCATGTTTGATATGCCCTCGATGTACACCACTGGCAGGCCTTCAACGGCTGGCGTATCCTTCGCGCTCTTTGACGTCTCGGGCTTCATTTTCCGAAACTTCCTACGTTTTATTTCGGAGTTTGCTGAATGCTTTCTGGTTGGCTGCGCGCCTGTGCGCTTTTAGTAGTTGGGCTGGTCAGCGTTTCGGCGCTCGCTAATGAAAAACAACATACGGCTATCGTGGTCGGCGGCGGTCTTGCGGGCCTGACCACGGCTTATGAGCTGCAGGCCAAGGGCTGGCAGGTCACCGTGCTGGAAGCCAAACCAAGCCTGGGCGGCCGTTCCGGTCTGGCGACCAGCGAATGGATTGGCAACACCAAGGCGCAGCCTGCGCTGAACCAGTACCTGGACCGTTTCAAGCTGGCCACCGTGCCTGCGCCGGAATTCGTGCGTACGCCGGGTTACCTGATTGATGGCGTTTATTTCACCAAAGCCGATCTGGCATTGAAGCAGCCAGCCACCGCCGAAGCCATGAAACGCTACGACGAGACCCTGGACAACCTGGCGCGCTCCATCGACAACCCGGAAAACCCGGCTCCAAACAGCACCCTGTTTGCCCTGGACCAGATCAACGTCGCCAATTGGCTGGATCGTCTGAAGCTGCCGGAAACGGCTCGTCAGTTGATCAACCAGCAGATTCGTACCCGCTATGACGAACCTTCGCGCCTGTCGCTGCTGTACTTCGCGCAACAGTCCCGGGTTTATCGCGACATCGACGACCGTGACCTGCGCGCTTCCCGTTTGCCGGGTGGCAGTGCGGTATTGGCCGAAGCCTTCGCCAAACAGATCAAGACCATCAAGACCAATTCGCCAGTGTCCGCGATCATCCAGGAAAAGGATGGCGTGACGGTCAAGGCGGGCGCAGTGGGTTACAGCGCTGATTACGTGGTGCTGGCCGTGCCGTTGCGGGCACTGAACAAGATCCAGATGACCCCGGCGCTGGACGCTCAGCACATGGGCGCGATCAAGGGCACCAACTACGGCTGGCGCGACCAGATCATGCTCAAGTTCAAGACGCCTGTGTGGGAAAGCAAGGCGCGCATGTCCGGCGAAATCTTCAGCAACACCGGCCTGGGCATGCTGTGGATCGAGCCTGCCGTCAAAGGTGGCGCCAACGTGGTGATCAACCTGTCCGGCGACAACGCCCGCATCATGCAGTCGTTCGGCGACAAGCAGTTGGTGGATCAGGTGCTGATTCGTCTGCACACCTTCTATCCACAGGCGCGCGGCGCCTACACCGGCTACGAAATCCGTCGTTACAGCGTTGACCCGTCCACCGGCGGTTCCTACCTGGCCTTCGGTCCAGGGCAGATCAGCAAGTACTGGCGCCTGTGGGAAAAGCCGGTGCTGCGTGTAGCCTTCGCCGGCGAGCACACCGACACCCTTTATCCTGGCACCGTGGAAGGCGCTTTGCGTTCTGGCCAACGGGCAGCCAGTCAGGTCCAGGATCTGGCGGCTGGCAAGTCGTTCGAACCGGTCAAAGTCGCGCCGCCTAAAGCAGCCGATGCGCCGATAGAGTCCAACGGCAACTTCTTCAGCAACCTGTTCGGCGGTTCGTCTGACAAGGCCGAAGCCAAGAAGCCTGAACCAGTAAAAGCTGCTGACGATAGCAAGGCGAAAGAGAAGGGCTTCTTCTCCTGCCTGTTCGGTTGCGCTGACGAGCCGGTTGCCAATCCGGTGGAGAAAGCACCCGAGCCAGCACCGGCTCCAGCGCCTGTACCCGTAGTGGCGCCTGTGGTTGAACCAGCCAAGCCAGAGCCAGCCAAAGCCGAGCCCGCGAAAAAGGCTCCGGCCAAACACGCCGAGCCGGCGAAGAAGACACCCGCTCAGGTAGAAGCAGCGAAGAAAGAAGCGGCTAAAAAAGAAGCTGCCAAGAAAGAGGCGGCAAAGAAAGAAGCCGCTAAAAAAGCAGCGGCCAAGGCAAAAGCCGAGGACGCCAAGAACTGATTGAGTTCTGGCTGAAATGAAAAAGGCGCGGTGCTGATCACCGCGCCTTTTTTTGTGTGACGTCCAGCTAATAGGTACCGATATTCCCTGTGGGAGCGGTGCTTGCCCGCGATAAGGACACCTCGGTTCGCCGGTAGGATCACCTAAACCTTATCGCGGGCAAGCACCGCTCCCACAGGGGATCACCGTCGCCAAATATCCCGTAACCAACGTGTCATTGTGCGCAACGGCTCGACAGCTAGCCTTGGGAGCACCTCTCCAAGCAAGGATGCTTCGATGCTACCGCTGTTGCGAATCCTCACCTGTATTGCTTTCACCTTCGCTGCACTTAACGCCCACGCCGATCAATGCCCTGACTGGACGCCAGCCAAGGCACGTAGCTCCATCATCTCGCTACAGGCCCAGATCGCTGAATGGGACGACAGCTATCATCGGCAAGGGATTTCCCTGATCGCCGACGAGCTTTACGACCAGTCTCGCCAGCGGCTGGCGTTCTGGCGCTCATGCTTCGCCAAGCCCGCAGCGGTGCTGGATAACCCGCTCAGAACCGCCTCCGGCCCGATCACACACCCCGTGCCGCACACCGGCGTCAGCAAGTTGCTAGACGAGGCCGCCGTGCAGGCCTGGCTCAAGGGCCGCACTGATCTGTGGATCCAGCCCAAAGTCGATGGCGTCGCCGTGACGCTGGTGTACAAACAGGGCCAGCTGGTTCAGGCCATCAGTCGCGGGGATGGCGTCAGCGGCCAGGACTGGACCCATCATGCGCGGCGGGTCCCGGCAATCCCCGCGCAATTGCCCTGGCAGGAAACCCTGGTGCTGCAAGGCGAGTTGTATCTGCGTCTGGACGAGCATGTGCAGGCAACGGCGGGGAGCGTCAACGCGCGCAGCAAAGTCGCCGGGATGCTGGCTCGCACTGCGTTGAGCGAGCATGACGCCGCGCTGATCGGGCTGTTCGTCTGGGATTGGCCGACCGGGCCGGCATCCATGTCCGAGCGGATGGCTGGTTTGAAAGCGCTGGGCTTTGACGACAGCGCCCATTACAGCCAGCCGCTGGATAACTTTGCTCAGGCCCAACGCTGGCGCGAGTACTGGTATCGCAACCCGCTGCCGTTTGCCACTGACGGGGTGATCATCCGTCAGGGGCAGCGTCCGCCGGCACAGCGTTGGCAAGCGAAGGCTCCTTATTGGATCGCCGCCTGGAAATACCCTTACGCACAAGTGCTGGCTGATGTGCGTCGGGTCAATTTCAACATTGGCCGCAGTGGCAGAATCACGCCGGTACTGGATCTCGTGCCGGTGCGCCTCGATGATCGACAGATCAGCCGCATCAGCGTTGGCTCGTTGCAACGCTGGCAGGCGCTGGATATTCGTCCTGGCGACCAGATAGCCGTGAGTCTGGCGGGGCTGACGATTCCGCGTCTGGATAAAGTGGTTACGCGCAACGTCGAACGCGCTGAACTGTGGGTTCCACGGGCTGAGGATTTCCATGGTCTGAGCTGCTGGCGTGCTACCCCTGGATGTGAAAGTCAGTTCCGCGCGCGATTGAGCTGGCTCGGCGGCAAGAAAGGGCTGGGGCTTGTGGGAGTCGGCCCGGGAACCTGGGAGAAGCTGGTAAACGCTGGACGAATTGACGGTCTGGTGGATTGGTTGACCCTGGATCAGGGCGGGCTTGCTAACATTCCCGGCCTCGGACCGCGCAGCAGCGCTAAACTACTCGACAGTTTGCAAGGTGCCCGGCAACAGCCGTTCGCAACGTGGCTAAAGGCTATCGGGTTGCCGCCTGCGGGGGATGCCGATCTGCACGAGGGTTGGCAGGCCTTGGCCGGCCGCACCGCTGAACAATGGCAGGCACAGCCGGGCGTTGGCGCAGGTCGTGCCGCGCAACTGGTTGCCTTCTTTGCGCATCCTGAGGTTCAGGCATTGAGCGAGCAGTTACGCTCGCAGGGTATTCAAGGTTTTTAGTTTTTGTGCCGGGTATTTCATGTTCACGCCCGGACGTCATGGTTACCAAAAGGAGTTCATATGAAAGTTTTTTCCTCGCTGGTCCTGCTGACCTGGTGCGGGCTGCTGGCGACTCCGGTGCTGGCCGCCGAGCAAGCGCCTGAGCCCAATGGCTGCTTGGCGAAGAGTCAGGAAATCAGCGCGAAACTTGAGCAGGCCAAGGCTGATGGCAATAAAGAACAACAGGCGGGACTGGAAAAGGCTCTGAGCGAGACCAAGGCCAATTGCACGGAAGCATCGTTGCTCAAACAGCGTGAACAGAAAGTGCTGGATGCCAAGCGCGAAGTCAGTCGCCGTCAGGCCGACCTGAACAAAGCCATGGCCAAAGGCGACCCGGAGCGGATCAACAAGCGCAAAGACAAACTGGCCGAGTCCCGCAAAGAACTGCAAGACGCCCAGACCGAGCTGGAAGAGTTACTGCCGGAGGATTGATGAGGCGCATTGCAACACCTGTACCTGTGGGAGCGAGCTTGCTCGCGATGAGGGCTGAACAGTCGGTACATCTCTGGCGTCTGGAATACCGCCTTCGCAAGCAAGCTTGCTCCCACAGGTCCATCATCGCCATCAGTAACTGCGAAACTCCTTGTGACACGCCTCACACGCCGCTTCGACCTTGCTCATCGCCGGTGTCAGGGTGCTGTTTTTAAAGGGGCGTTCATTGCTGGCCGTCACTAGCTCACCGGTCGCTGACTCCAGCGAGCGGGCCAGTTCCTCGAAACGCTTCTGCTTCTGCCAGACGTCGTCCTTGGCGCTGGTGTGATCCGCCTCTTTGACTTGTGGGAAATGCTTCCAGGGTTCGTGGGCGAGGTCATCGAGTTTGAGGGCGCCGTCGCTGAAGCGCTGACCATCGAACGCCACACGTCCACGCAGCATGCCGCCCAGGTCTTCGCTGGTCTTGAGCATTTGCTTGAAGATCGCCTTGCGCTGACCCAGCGGCGAGTCAGGGTCCACGCCGCCGCAAGCGCTCAACGTCATACAGGTCAGCAGGACTACGCCTAGCTTCTTCAACACAGTTTTTTCAACATCGTGATCAACCCAGCCAGAGGATAACGCCGGCCAGTATCCTCGGCTGATCGGCGTAGTCCAGCGCTGAATTGCCGCAGTCACGCAGGCATTGGCGTGGCCGAGGCTACGAACAGGCCGACGATCAACCCCAGGCCGACCAGCCAGGCCAGTGAGCGCAACGCTGCCCAATCAGCCAGATAGAAGATGATGTAAAGCAGGCGGCTGGTGATGAACAGCACCGCAACCACGTCGATGGTCACCAACTGCGCGTTACCGGCGATGTGGGCGATGATCACCGCGGCGGCGAAGCCGGGCAGGACTTCGAAGCTGTTGAGCTGCGCCGCATTGGCGCGGGCTGGCAGACCTTCCAGGTTGTTCAGGAAATTGCGCGGGTTGTGATTGTGCTTGCCATTGAACTTGCCGCTCGAATACTTGGCGATACCCGCACAGATGATCGGCAGAATAATCGCGATCAATACGCACCAGAAAGCAACCGTCATAGCAGAATCCTTATAGTTTGAGTTTCATCACGAGCATACCCAGCAGGACCAGGCCACAAGCTAAGAGCCGGGGCCGACCGAAAGGTTCTTTTAAATAGCGCATCCCGAACAACACCACCAGAATCACGCTGACTTCGCGCAACGCCGCTGCCTCTGCCACCGAACCCAATTGCATCGCCCAGAGCACCAGAGCATAGCTGAGTAGCACGCACAGACCGACGCTCAACCCCAGCCGCCATTGCTCACGCCAGAACAGGGTAAACGCTGGGCGCTTGTACATCACCGCCAGCATCGGGAAGGGCCAGGCGCTGATCAGGGTCAGCCACACCAGATAGTCCAATGGGTGCGCGCCCATTTGCAGGGCTTGGCCATCAATCCAGGTGTAACAGCCGATGCACAGCCCGATCAGCGCGACCACCGGCAACAGCGACCACGGCAGCCGATCACCGCCCCCGCCTTGCCAGAGCAGGCAGACCATGCCGCAGGGAATCAGCAGAATGCCGAGCATCTGCTGGGTGCTGAGTTGTTCGCCAGCGAAAATCAGAGTCAGGGCCAGCACCACCAGAGGCGATAACCCACGCATCAACGGATAAACCAGGCCCAGGTCGCCGACGCGATAGGCCTTGATCAGCAAATACCGGTAGAGCAGTTCAAACAGTGCCGAAGCAATTATCCATGGCCAGATTGCAGCTGGTGGCGGCTCCACAAAACCCACCGCCAGCACCGCGAACAGCAAGGCCACAAAGTCCATGCTGGCAATCACCAGCAAGCGCTCACCGCTGAATTTGATCAGGGTATTCCAGGTCGCGTGCAGCAGCGCCGCGATCAACACCAACACCGTAGCCAGCAAGTGAATCTCCCTGATGTGAACGCGTGAAGGCGGTGAGGATAGATGATTCAGGGGCTACTAGGGCTCAGAATCTGTTGGAGCGAGGCTTGCCCGCGAATCAATCGCGCGCGGTGTGACAGGCACACCCTATTATCGTTCTTCGCGGGCAAGCCTCGCTCCAACAGGTTCTCTAATACCCTGTCACACCTTGTCCAACCTTCCTTAATAAGAATCCCTACGATTCGCGTTTCCAGAAGTCCGACTCGTAAGGAAGCTCCATGCACTCTGTTTTTCGTTTGCGGCCAGCCGTCGTCATGACGAAGGTCGCTCTGGCGTGCCTTATCGCCCAAAGCACCTGCGCTCTGGCCGAGCAGAGCGTCGTCGTACCGTTGACCCTCGAAGACGTAACCGTAACAGCCGCGGGTTACGAACAGACTGTGGAAAATGCGCCAGCATCGGTGACGATCATTACCGGTGACGAACTGCGCAAGCGCTCGTTTCGCGATCTGACTGACGCCCTTCGCGATGTAGAAGGCGTGACGGTCAACGGCGGCGCCAACGAGACCGACATCTCCATTCGCGGCATGCCGGCCGATTACACGCTGATCCTGGTCGACGGCAAGCGTCAGAGCGCCCGTGAGTCGCGAGTCAACGGCAACTCGGGTTATGAGCAGAGCTTCATTCCACCGGCCGAAGCCATCGAGCGGATCGAAGTGGTGCGCGGCCCGATGTCCTCACTGTACGGCTCGGACGCCATCGGCGGCGTGATCAACGTGATTACCCGCAAGGTCACCTCGGAGTGGGGCGGTTCGGTCACTTACGATTATTCGGCGCGCCAGCACAGCGATCAGGGCAATGCCCGGCAGACCCAGTTCTACCTCAATGGTCCGCTGATTCAGGACACCTTGGGGTTGCAAGTCTGGGGTCGTTATCTGGATCGTCAGGCCGATGACGATGTCGAGACCACCAACGGTTTCAGCAAGGCCGACCACAAGGACCTGACCGCGCGCCTGGCCTTCACCCCGACCATCGATCACGACATCCTGCTGGAAGCCGGTGCCACACGCTTGAAGAACGGCGACGGCCTGAGCGCCAACTGGGCGACTCGCGAGCAGGAAAACAATCGCGATCACTGGTCGATTTCTCATCAGGGTCGTTGGGACTGGGCCACGTCTGATATCTCGTTCGCTCAGGAAGAGTCATCTCGCAAAGGCCTGGCCAGCGCAACCCAGACCGACGTACTGGGCCGCAAGCCGACGGTGAAGAATTCGGTGCTTGACGCCAAGCTGGTGATCCCGACCGAGCACAACATCACCACCGCCGGCCTGCAATGGAACGAGACCACGATCACCGACTGGAACCAGGGCCTCGGCGATCGGGTGGACTACGACTATTCAGTTGTGCAGAAAGCGCTGTTCGCCGAAAACGAATGGGCGATCACCGACGCATTCTCGCTGACCACCGGCCTGCGCATGGACCACCACGAACAATATGGTGTGCACTTCAGCCCGCGTGTTTACGGGGTATGGAACGCCACGGATGACTGGACTTTCAAAGGCGGTGTTGCCCGCGGCTTCAAGGCGCCTGAACTGCGCGCCGTGATCCAGGACTATGCCGTGCTGCGTCGTAACACCTACGCGATGCTCGGTAACCCGGATCTCAAGCCGGAGACCAGCACCAACTATGAGCTGTCGGCGTTGTGGTCCAACCGCAACAACCTGTCGGCAGGCGCGACAGTGTTCTACAACGACTTCCAGGACAAGCTGTCCACCGTCACCACTAACGAGCGCTTCAACGGCTTCATCATCATGGAGCGGGTTAACGTCGACAAGGCGGTGATCCGCGGCGTTGAGTTGAACGGCCGTTGGGACATTGCTTCTGACCTGGCGCTCAAAGCCAACTACACCTATACCGACTCGGAGCAGAAATCCGGTGCCAACGCCGGCGCACCTCTGGCCCTGACGCCCAAGCAGAAAGCCAACGTACGCAGCGACTGGAAGCTGTCGGACAAGACTCAGCTGTGGGCATCGGTGAATTACTACGGCGAAGAGTATGGCAACACGATCACTGCCGAATCATCACCGGGCTACACCACGGCTGATTTTGGCGGCTCGTATGAGCTGACCAAAAACGTCTCGTTCAATGCCGCGTTGTACAACCTGGCCGACAAGCGCCTGGATGACGAAACCTACGGCACGGTGAACTACGGCCGCACGCTGTGGGCTTCGACGACAGTGCGGTTCTAATCGCTTTACGCTGGACCCTGTGGGAGCGGTGCTTGCCCGCGATAAAGTCACTGCGATTCTGCAGGCAAATCACCTAAACCTTATCGCGGGCAAGCACCGCTCCCACAGACGACCGCGTTTCTATGTTGGACCGGCTTTAGCCGGAGAGCGTCTGGGCAGTCAGCACATCTACTTCGGCAGCTCCTACAGAGGTTGGTGTTCACAGATCGGGCATCACGCCGGCTCAGGCGCTGCGGGTAGACGCACCACAGCGCATAAACCGGCGGGAGGCCGATTTTCCAGGGCCAGTTCCCCGCCGTGCGCCTGGATACACGCGCGGGCTATGGCCAATCCCAGGCCTAGCCCGCCACCTTGACTGACATCCGCACCGCCTCGCCCTAACTGCACGAACGGCTCGAACACCTGAGTCAACCAGGCCGGATCAATCCCCGGTCCATGATCGAGAATCTCCAGCCGAATCATCCCGCCTTGTTCACGTACCAAACTGATCTGCGCATCGCCTGCATGACGCAGCGCGTTATCAATCAGGTTGGTCAGTGCCCGCTTGAGCGCCAGTGGCCGGCAACGACAGCTGATCGCTTCGCCGGACTGCCACGTGACCGGCTGCTCCAGGGTGCGATAGCGCCGGGCCAGATCGTCGAGCATCTCGTCCAGGGACATCGTCACCGTGGGCTCCTGCACTGCGTCGCCGCGCACGAAATTGAGTGTCTCGGCGACCATGGCGCGCAGCTCGTCGAGGCTTTCCAGCATGTCGTCACGCAGCGGCCCGTCTTCGATCAACTCCACTTGCAAACGCAGTTCAGTGATCGGCGTATTCAGATCGTGACTGACCGCCGCCAGCATCCGCGTGCGGCCCTCGACATGCCGGGCGATCCGTTCCTGCATCACGTTGAAGGCGGTGGTCAGATCCCGCGCTTCCTGCGGACCACTCAATGGCAAGGGCGCAATCCACTCGCCACGGCTGACCCGCTCCGTTGCTTCGGCCAGGGTCTTGACCGGCTGCACCACACGGCGCATGAAAAAGATCACGATCAGCAGCACTGGAATCGTGGTCACCGGCAGGGTGTACGCCAGCAAGCGGCTCCACTCATAGGCGCCAGCCGGGTGTTGCAAGGAATTGAGGCTCCTTCCATCGGGCAAGATCAGGCTGGTGCGCAACCGCAGAGGTGCCCAGCCCGCGCGGAAAAACACCTGCTCCCGAGCCGGGCCACCGGTGGTGCGTTCCAGCTGAATGTTCACCGGCATGTCCGGCGTCAACGCCAGCCGTTCGCGCAAGTCGCGGGCAAGGCGGCGCTCTTCCTTGTGCATATCAAAGGGGCTGACCTCGGGCTGCTGGGCAATCCAGAAGCGGGCATCTGGGGTTTCCATGGTCGCCAGTACCCGCGAGGCGTCGGCGGCCGACAGCTCGTGGGCAACGTGATAGGCCGTGACCAGCCGCTCCAGGGTCAGGGTGCGCGACAGCGGATGGATCAGCGCCCCGGTGCGTTGCAGAAACAGCATCGCAATGGCGTTGGACGCCAGCAATGCCAACAACAGAAGCAGGCCCAGTTGATGGGTCATGCGTCGCGGCCAGCAGCGGCTTAGCAGCTTCAAAGTGGCTGCACGCTGACGTCGGCGGCCAGCATGTAACCACCACCCCATACGGTGCGCAGGAGTTGTGGCTGGAGTGGATCGTCCGCCAGTTTGCGGCGCAGGCGGCTGATCTGCCGGTCGATGGCACGATCAAACACTTCGTTGCCGGGGCGGGCAGTGAGGTCCATCAGGCGCTGGCGGTCCAGGGTCAGGTTGGGATGTCTGAGGAAAACATTGAGCAGCCGGCTCTCGGCGGTGCTGAGTTGGGCTTGAGTGCTGTCGGCCCGCACCAGCATGTCGGTGGAGGTGATAAAGCTCAAGCCAGCGAAGTGGTAACGCAGCAGGGCGACGGCGGGTTCGCTGTCTGCCAGCGAGCTTGCGTGTGGCGGCGCAACCCCTCGGCGGCGCAGGACGCTGTTGATGCGCGCCACCAGTTCCCGAGGTTCGAAAGGCTTGGTCACGTAGTCATCAGCGCCCAGATCCAGCCCGCGCACCCGATCTGCCGAGGTATCACGGGCGGTCAACAGAATCACCGGCAGGTTCGCGCGGCGATGCAGTTGGGCGCACAGATCAAAACCGTCGCCATCCGGCAGCATCACGTCCAGCACTACCACATCGAATGATTGCTGCTTGAGCAACTGCCACATCCCCGCAGCATCCTCGGCTGTGCGCACATCGAACGAATGTCGACGCAAATACACCGCCAACGGATCGCGGATTTTGCGGTGGTCGTCGACGACGAGGATGCGAGGGGGGAGGGGTGTTGGATCAAGCATCATAGGTTGCCCTGTCACTGTTGGAGCGAGGCTTGCCCGCGAAGAACGATAACGCGATGGACCTGACGAACCGCGTCGACTGGTTCGCGGGCAAGCCTCGCTCCAACGGGATGTATGTCTTTGCGGATGATTCCCATTAACGGGTGGCGATAATAGCCGATTGCCGTCTTCAGGCACAGATTTGCAACGCTGGTGCGGGTTTGTGGTCAATGTGTTCCCGCAAATATGTGTCTGCTTGCGTCAGCAGCCCATCAAACCTCTGCCCGTTAAAGAATCAACTCACCACCGGGTACGCTTTGAATCGCAATAACAGGAATACCGATGCTTGAACTCGCTGCTGGTTTTATCTGCCTCACCTCGCTGCTCACTTATGTGAATTTCCGTTTCGTCGGCCTGCCGCCCACCATTGGGGTCATGGTCACTGCTCTGATGTTTTCGTTGATTCTGCAAGGCCTCAGTTTCATGGGCTTTCCGGGGTTGGAGGAGCGTGTGCAACAGCTGATCAGCCAGATCGATTTCGGTGATCTGCTGATGAACTGGATGCTGTCGTTCCTGCTGTTCGCAGGCGCTCTGCACGTCAATCTGTCGGACCTGAAGAGCTATCGCTGGCCCATCGGCCTGCTGGCAACCTTCGGTGTCTTGATCGCCACCACTGTAATCGGCGCCTTGGCGTACTGGATCTTCGGCCTGTTCGGCTGGCACGTGAGCTTCCTGTACTGCTTGCTGTTCGGCGCGTTGATCTCGCCCACTGATCCCATCGCAGTACTGGGCGTGTTGCGTACCGCCAACGCCTCCAAACCGCTGAAAACCACCATCGTCGGCGAGTCGCTGTTCAACGACGGCACCGCGGTTGTGGTGTTCACTGTGTTGCTGGGCATCGCGCAATTGGGCGAAACCCCGACGGTGGGCGAGACGGCGATGCTGTTCGTCCACGAAGCCATTGGCGGCGTGCTGTTCGGCGGGCTGATTGGTTACGCGGTGTACTTGATGATTAAGAGCATCGAGCAATACCAGATCGAAGTGATGTTGACCCTGGCGCTGGTCATCGGCGGCTCGGCGATGTCCACTGAGCTGCATGTTTCCGGCCCGATTGCGATGGTCGTCGCCGGTTTAATCATCGGTAACCTGGGCCGCAACCTGGCGATGAACGACATGACCCGTCGTTACATGGACGGTTTCTGGGAACTGCTCGACGACATGCTCAACGCGCTGCTGTTCGCGCTGATCGGCATGGAACTGCTGCTGTTGCCGTTCTCCTGGTCGCACTTGCTGGCGGCCGGTCTGTTGGCGGTGGCGATCCTGCTGTCGCGTTTCGTCACCGTTGCTCCCGCCATTCTGCTCCTGCGGCGCTGGCGCACCGTGCCCAAAGGCACCATCCGCATCCTGACCTGGGGCGGCCTGCGCGGCGGTGTTTCCGTAGCGCTGGCTTTGGCCTTGCCGCTAGGCCCGGAGCGCGACCTGCTGCTGAGCATCACCTATATCGTGGTGCTGTCTTCGATCCTGTTGCAGGGCTTGAGCATCGGCAAGCTGGTGAAGGCGGTGACCCGTGGTGAGCCGCAGACGCTAAATACCGATCACTGAGTCGCGACTGCTGCCATGGATGGCTCGATTGGCTAAGATGCGACGACCGCTGGCGAGTGCTGGCGGTTTTATCGAGGCTTGGGAGCACGCATGTCCAGCAAAGAGGAGATCGCCGTAACAGGCGGCACACCGATGATTCCTGACCAGCGTCGGGAGTTGATGCTGCGTCAGTTGCGCAAGCATCAGGTGCTCAGCGTGCACCAACTGGTGGAAATGTTTGATTGTTCGCACATGACCATCCGCCGCGACATAGCACTGTTGGAGCAGGAAGGCCGGGCCTATTCCGTGACCGGTGGTGTACGCATCGCCAGTCAGTTGCACAGCGAACCCAGCCATCAATCCAAAGCGGTGGTCGAACTGCCGCAGAAGCAGGGCATGGCGCGACTGGCCGCCGGTCTGCTGCACGATGACATGACGATCTACCTCGATGCCGGGACCAGCACCCTGGAAATTGTCCCGCACATCGCAGCGCTGTCGGGCATGACCGTGGTCACCAACGACTTCGGCATCGTCAACGCACTGGCCGATGCCACTCACGTCGACGTGATTCACACCGGCGGCCTGCTTGATCACCCCAACATGTCCTGCGTCGGCGGCCTGGCGGCGGCTACGTTGCGCCAGCTCGCTACCGACATCGCCTTCATGTCCACCAGCTCTTGGGATTTGCAGCGCGGCACCACTACGCCTTCTGCGCTCAAAGTCGAAGTCAAACAGGCTGCAATGCAGTCTGCCTCGCAAACCGTTCTGGTGGCGACCAGCTCGAAATACGGCACCTTCGGTATGTACAAAATCGCCGCACTGGAACAGTTCGACATCATCATCAGCGATGCGGCCCTGGCTGAAGCGGCCGCGGATGGGATTCGCAAACATCGGGTCGAGTTGTTGCTGGCGCCGGTAGGTGGGCAGCGCTGATCATGCGCCTCCTTTTGCTGCTTTCCCTGACAATGTTGGGCGTGAGTGCTCAAGCATCAATGCGCTGCAACGGCACATTGATCGATGAAGGTGATTTGCTGTTGGAAGTCCTGCGTAAATGCGGGCCACCTGCTGAACGCCAGATCACCCCGCCTGCACTGGCCGCCAATGGCCAGCTCAAGCACGGCGCCGTGACCGTTGAAACCTGGGTCTACGGGCCTGACAACGGCATGTACCGCAACCTGCGGTTCATTGATGGCCGGTTGGTTGAGATCAAGAGCAAAAAATAGCGCCACTGATCCCTGTAGGAGCTGCCGCCCCGTCTTCGACGCCACGCTGTCGCGCGGCGAACACGGTCCTGTAGGAGTGAGCTTGCTCGCGATAAAGTCGGAACGACTTTCCTGCAATGGTGAGTCCAGCTTTTTTAACGACTGCTTCGCAGCCGATCGCGAGCAAGCTCACTCCTACAGATGATCACCGAACCGACATTCCGACTTGCCCGCGAGGAGCGATGACGCTGCAAGTCAGGCTAACTGCGCACGATGTGAATCCATGTGAATATTAAAAACTACTTCACATTATCTGTTCACTGATTCACTATCGGATTCACAGATCAGAACAATTCCGACCGATTGCTGGCAGTGACGAGCATCGGCAACCATCCGAGGAAGGCAGCATGACTACCAAGAATGTCGGCGTTATTGGCTTGGGTGCGATGGGTTTGGGCATTGCCCGCTCGTTGCTGCGCAGTGGTTTCAATGTGCATGCGTGCGATGTGCGCAGCAGCGTGACCGAGCAGTTCGCCACCGAAGGCGGCGTGGCCTGCGCTTCTCCAGCTGAAATGGCCGCTGCCTGTGATGTGATCATCACCGTGGTGGTCAATGCCGAGCAGACCGAAACCGTATTGTTCGGTGAGAAAGGTGCCATTGCGGCGCTGCGTCCCGGCAGTCTGGTGATCGGTTGCGCCACGGTTGCACCAACCTTCGCTGTTGAATTGGGCCAGCGTCTGGTGGATCAGGGTCTGCTGTACCTCGATGCGCCAATCTCTGGCGGCGCGGCCAAAGCGGCTGCCGGGCAGATGACCATGATGACTTCCGGCCCGGCTGACTCCTACGCCAAGGCTGAAGACATCCTCAATGGCATGGCGGGCAAGGTTTATCGCCTGGGCGACGTTCACGGCCTGGGTTCGAAAGTCAAAATCATCAATCAACTGTTGGCCGGTGTTCACATCGCTGCCAGCGCCGAAGCCATGGCGTTGGGCCTGCGTGAAGGTGTCGATGCCGACGCTCTGTACGAAGTGATCACCAACAGCGCCGGCAACTCGTGGATGTTCGAAAACCGCGTGCCACACATTCTGAAAGCGGATTACACGCCGTTGTCGGCTGTGGATATCTTCGTCAAGGACTTGGGTCTGGTCCTGGATACCGCCCGCACCAGCAAATTCCCGCTGCCGCTGTCCGCCACTGCACACCAGATGTTCATGCAGGCCTCCAGCGCCGGTTACGGGCGTGAAGATGACTCGGCCGTGATCAAGATTTTCCCGGGCATCGAACTGCCAAAAGCCAAGCCAGAACAAGCTTAAGGGGCAAACGATGAGTAATTCTCCTGTGCGCCCTTTGCTGGGCTGCATCGCCGACGACTTCACCGGCGCCACTGACCTGGCCAACATGCTGGTGCGCGGCGGTATGCGCACCGTGCAAAGCATCGGCATTCCGACCGCTGAAATGGCCGCCGACCTGGACGCCGATGCCATTGTCATCGCCCTGAAATCCCGCACCACGCCTGCCGCCGAAGCCGTCGAGCAATCCCTCGCCGCGCTGGAATGGCTGCGCGAGCGTGGCTGCGAGCAGATCTTCTTCAAGTACTGCTCGACCTTCGATTCCACCGCCGCTGGAAACATCGGCCAGGTGAGTGAAGCCCTGCTGGCAAAGCTCGGCAGTGATTTCACCCTGGCCTGCCCGGCATTCCCGGAAAACGGCCGGACGATCTTTCGTGGGCACCTGTTCGTACAAGATCAGTTGCTCAATGAATGCGGGATGCAAAACCACCCGCTGACGCCGATGACCGACGCCAATCTGGTGCGCGTGCTGCAATCGCAGACCCAACAGAAAGTCGGCCTGCTGCGCTACGACAGCATCGCCAAGGGCGTCGAAGGCGTGCGCAGCAAGATTGCCGAGCTGCGCGCCGATGGCGTGAAGATGGCGATTGCCGACGCATTGTCTGACGCCGACCTCTACACCCTGGGCGAAGCCTGCGCCGACTTGCCATTGCTGACCGGTGGTTCGGGTCTGGCTCTGGGCCTGCCGGGCAACTTCCGCAAGGCTGGCAAGTTGCGCGACATCGACGCTGCCCAGCTTACGCCGGTTGCTGGTGGCGAAGTGGTGCTCGCTGGCAGCGCCTCGGTGGCAACCAACGGTCAGGTCGCGGCCTGGCTTGAGGCCAAGCGTCCGGCATTGCGTATCAACCCGTTGGAACTGGCCGCTGGCCGTCCGGTGGTTGAGCAGGCGCTGGAATTCGCCCGCAAGGCCGGCGAAACCGTATTGATCTACGCCACCAGTTCGCCGGATGAAGTCAAAGCCGTGCAGCAACAGCTGGGCGTCGAGCGCGCTGGCGCCATGGTCGAAGACGCCTTGGGCCAGATCGCCAAAGGCTTGCTGAACGCAGGCGTGCGTCGCTTCGTGGTCGCCGGCGGTGAAACCTCTGGTGCTGTGGTTCAGGCATTGGGCGTGCAATTGCTGCAGATCGGCGCGCAGATCGATCCGGGTGTTCCGGCAACGGTCAGCAGCGGCGCGCAGCCGTTGGCGCTGGCGCTCAAGTCCGGCAATTTCGGTGGCCGTGACTTCTTCAGCAAGGCGCTCAAGCAACTGGCGGGAGAGTCTGTATGAGCCCGGAAAACAAGCTTCGCGAAGAGATTTGCGACATCGGCAAGCTGCTTTATGGTCGCGCTTACACCGTGGGCAGCGCCGGCAATATCAGCGCGCGCCTGGACGATGGCTGGCTGATCACGCCCACCGATGCTTGCCTGGGCCGTCTTGATCCGACTGAAATCGCCAAGGTCAATCTGGCCGGTGAATGGGTGTCGGGCAGCAAACCGTCCAAGACGCTGGCGCTGCATCGTGAAGTCTACGACCGCAATCCAGCCGTGGGCGGCGTGGTGCATACCCACTCCACGCATCTGGTGGCGCTGACCCTCGCGGGCGTCTGGCAGGAAGACAACATCCTGCCGCCGCTGACCCCTTATCAGGTGATGAAAGTCGGGCAGATTCCGCTGATTGGTTACGAGCGCCCTGGCTCGCCGAAAGTCGCCCAGCGCGTGGCACAACTGGCCAACAGTGTGCGCGGCGTGATGCTCGAACGGCTCGGCCCGGTGATCTGGGAGACGTCGGTTGCCAAGGCCGCGTATGCCCTGGAAGAACTGGAAGAGACCGCCCGCCTGTGGCTGATGACCAACCCGAAACCTGCGCCACTCGATCAGGCCGCTCTGGACGAGTTGCGCGAGGTGTTTGGCGCGAAGTGGTAGTTATCGGCGCTTAGCGCTCCAGGTTCGGCACCCAAGATTCTAGTTCTCAACAATTGATCGGGAGCCGCACTCGCGACTCTTGGCAACACCCCCGGCCAGGCCGGAAAACAATAACAACAGGACTCAAAAAGTATGACGCCACTAATGCTTATGTTGATTGCCGGCGCGGGCATCGCGCTGCTGCTGTTCCTGGTCCTCAAGTACAAATTCCAGCCGTTCGTGGCGTTGATGCTGGTGAGCATCATCGTCGCGCTGGTCGCGGGTGTGAAGCCGGCAGACCTGGTAGCCACCATCGAAGGCGGCATGGGCAAAACCCTGGGCCACATCGCGATCATCATTGCCCTGGGTGCGATGATCGGACGGATCATCGAGTTGTCCGGTGGTGCCGAGGCGCTGGCGAAAACCCTGATCAAACGCTTCGGTAACCGGCGCACCCCGCTGGCGCTGACGGTTGCCGGGTTCATCGTGGGTATCCCGGTGTTCTTCGAAGTCGGCGTGATCATCCTCATGCCGCTGGCTTACGGCGTCGCCCGTGCAGCCCGCAAACCGCTGCTGCTGTTCGCGTTGCCGATGTGTGCCGCGCTGCTTTCGGTGCATGCCTTCCTGCCGCCGCATCCGGGTGCCGTTGCCGCTGCCGGTCAACTGGGTGCGGACCTGGGTCGCGTGCTGATGTTCGGTATCCCGATGGTTGCGGTGTTGAGCCTGATTGGCTACTTCATTGCCGGGCGCATGACGCGCAAGGTCTACCCGATGACCGACGATATTCGTGCTGAAGTCTATGGCCCGCATATCACCAACGCCGACCTCGCCGCTTGGCATAACGACGACTACTCCAACACCAGCGAAGCGGCGCACGCCCAGAAGCTTGGTCTGGAAGAAAGTGCCAGCAGCCTGGCCGCTTCGCTGCCACCGGCTCCGGCGCCAGGCTTCGGCTTGATCATTGCGCTGATTCTGTTGCCGATCGTGTTGATTCTGCTGGGTACGCTGGCCACCACCATGCTGCCGGTCGATTCCATGCTGCGCAGTATTCTGACCGTGCTCGGTGCGCCGTTGGTTGCCTTGCTGCTCGATACCCTGCTGTGCGCCTGGTTGCTGGGTTCGCGTCGCGGCTGGAGTCGCACCCAGGTCTCCGATGTGATCGGCTCGGCGCTGCCGGGTGTGGCCATGGTGATCCTGATTGCCGGTGCGGGTGGCGTGTTCGGTAAAGTGCTGGTGGATACCGGTATTGGCGCAGTGGTCTCCGAAGCACTGCGCACCACCGGTCTGCCGGTTCTGGCGCTGGGCTTTCTGCTGACACTGTTGCTGCGTGCGGTACAAGGTTCGACCACCGTTGCGCTGGTGACTACTGCCGGTATCCTCAGTCCGCTGATCGCGACCTTGAACCTGACCCCGAACCACCTGGCGCTGCTGTGTTTGGCCATGGGCGGTGGCGGTCTGGCAATGTCGCATATCAACGACGCCGGTTACTGGATGTTCACCAAGCTGGCCGGCCTCAACGTCGCCGACGGCCTGCGCACCTGGACCTTGCTGGTTACCATTCTGGGCACACTCGGGTTCCTCGCGACCCTGGTGATCTGGCCATTCGTCTGATCTGAAAAGACTGGAGTTCACATGCCTCGCTTCGCTGCCAACCTCAGCATGCTCTACCCGCAACATGAGTTTCTGGACCGTTTTGCCGCGGCTGCCGCCGATGGCTTCGCTGCGGTCGAATACCTGTTTCCGTATGACTACAGCGCTCAGGAACTCAAGCAACGCCTGAGCAATAACGGGCTGGTGCAGGCGCTGTTCAACGCACCGCCGGGTGACTGGGCGGCGGGCGAGCGGGGCATTGCTTCGTTGCCGGGGCGTGAAGAAGAATTCCGCAGCGGCATCGCCCGCGCGCTGGAATACGCTGCCGTGCTGGGCAACGACCGGATTCACGTCATGGCCGGTTTGCTGCCAAGTGAAGACCTGCGCGAGCGCCATCACGCTGTCTATGTGCAGAACCTTGCCTATGCTGCAGAGCAGGCAGCCAAGGCCGGAATCACGGTGCTGATCGAGCCGATCAACACCCGTGACATGCCGGGCTTCTTCCTCAATCGTCAGGATCAGGCTCAGGCCATCTGCAAGGAAGTCGGCGCTGCCAACCTGAAAGTGCAGTTCGACTTCTATCACTGCCAGATCGTCGAGGGTGATGTGATCTCCAAGCTGCGTCGTGATTTCCCTGGCGTCGGCCACATTCAGATCGCCGGCGTGCCGGATCGTCACGAACCGGATCTGGGCGAGCTGAACTACGCCTGGCTGTTCGAAGAAATCGACCGCTTGGGCTATACCGGGTGGATTGGTTGCGAGTATCGGCCCAAGGGCGATACGTCTGAGGGACTTGAATGGTTGCGCCAATTGCGGGCGCGCCAAGGCTGATCAAGGCTGTTTAAACCGTTGCACCTTCATAAAAATAAAAAAGGGGAATCGGGTATGCGAAGTTTCAAAAGCGGCCTGTGCGCTGCGTTGTTGGTCATCGCGCAGATGGGCATGGCCCATGCGGCGAGTTATCCGGCGGCGGTGGAAGGGGAGTGGACGGCGTCCAGCTTCACCTTCCACACCGGGGAAAAGCTCGACAATCTGCGGATGAGTTATGTCACCGTCGGCGATCCGAAGAACCCGGCGGTGCTCTTTCTGCATGGCACCAACCGCCCGGCCAGCGACATGCTGGGCAAGGATTTCGCGGGTGTGCTGTTTGGCCCGGGCCAGCCGCTGGACGCCAGCAAGTACTACATCATTGCGCCGGACGGCATTGGCGTCGGCAAATCCAGCAAGCCCTCCGACGGCTTGCGCATGAAATTCCCGCAGTACAACTACACCGACATGGTTCAGGCGCAATATCGCCTGCTGACTGAGGGTCTGGGTATCAAGCATTTGCGGCTGGTCATGGGCAATTCCATGGGCGGTATGCAGACCTGGATGTGGGGGCAGAGCTGGCCAGACATGATGGATGCCCTGGTGCCAATGGCCTCACAACCCACGGCAATGTCGGCTCGCAACTGGATCATGCGGCGCATGATGATCGAGTCCATCAAGCAGGACCCGGCGTGGAACGAAGGCAACTACAGCAGCCCGCCGCCGTCTTTGCGCATGGCGAATGTGATGTTCGGCTTCGGCACCAGCGGCGGCACCCTGGCTTATCAGGCCCTGGCACCAACCCGGGCGCAGGCGGACAAACTGGTCGATGATCGGCTGGCGGCTCCGTTACCGGGTGACGCGAACGACTTCATTTATCAGTGGCAATCGTCGGCAGACTACGATCCAGCGCCGCAACTCTCGGCAATCAAAGCCCCTGTGCTGGCGATCAACAGCGCAGACGACGAGCGCAACCCGCCGGAGACCGGGACCATGCAAGCGTCATTGGCTCAATTGAAAAATGCGCGCCTGGTGCTGATTCCAGCCAGCGCAGAGACCCGTGGGCACGGCACCACTAACATGGCGCGTTTCTACGCCGAGCCGCTGGGGGAGTTCATGAAGGCCACTGCGCGGCCTTGATGGCTCAGGCCTGCGCCTCAAACATTGGTGCAATATTGTGGGACCGGCCGGGCGGCGCTCCGCTTTAGCCGGGAAGGCGGCATTTCTGGCAACACATATGCTGAGAATGTTCCGGCCTCTTCCCGGCTAAAGCCGGTCCCACATAGAAACGCGGTCGTCTGTGGGAGGTCCCGCCCCGTCTTCGACAGCCGCGCTGTCGCGCAGCAAACACGGTCCCTGTAGGAGTGAGCTTGCTCGCGATCGGCTGCGAAGCAGTCGTGAAAAGGCGGGATTCACCCTCGCAGGAAAGTCGTTCCGACTTTATCGCGAGCAAGGTGGAGCGCCACCCCGGTCACTCCTACAGAAAAAACCCATACATTCAGATAGTTATTTTTTGTTTGATGAGAGCGAGCTTGCTTGCGAAGACGGTGTTTCAGGCGCAGATAATTTGCAGCCTGTGATTGCCTCTTCGCGAGCAAGCTCGCTCCCACGGCGTGGTGGTTGTTCGCAGGACTTAACCGTCGATCGCCTCTTCCTTGAACTGATCCTTCACATAGGTGATTTCGGTTTTGCCGTGGGGCGCGGGCAAGCCGTCTTCGCCGAGGTTGACGAAAACCATCTTCTCGACCGTAAGAATGCTCTTGCGGGTGATTTTGTTGCGAACCTGACAGGTCAGCGTGATCGAGGTGCGGCCGAACTCGGTCGCGGTGATGCCCAGTTCGATAATGTCGCCCTGACGCGAGGCGCTGACAAAGTTGATTTCGGAAATGTACTTGGTCACCACGCGCTGGTTGCCCAATTGCACGATGGCGTAGATCGCCGCTTCCTCATCGATCCAGCGCAACAGGCTGCCACCGAACAGCGTGCCGTTGGGGTTGAGGTCTTCAGGTTTAACCCACTTGCGGGTGTGGAAATTCATGGGGGCTCTGGCTCCGTGGGATTTGGGCTATAGGGTTACAGCCCCCAGCGGCAAGTTTCAAGCGGCAAGCTGCAAGTTGAAGCGGATCGCGTGTTCTTGTTGCTCGCCACTCGGCGCCGGAGTCTTAGCTATAGGATGGCCCCGCCCGAGCTTCAAGCTGCAAAGCCATAAGTCAAACCCCGTCCGGCTTCTGCTTGTCGCTTGCCGCTTGCAACTTGCAGCTCAAAGAAAGCTATAATCCCCACCGTTTCAAAACGGTCATCTTCTCTTGATACCGTTCCCGCCACCTGTCCGAGGGGCGCTGCAGCAGGTTTTCCTGTCAGGCTCGGATGGGGCGTTGTTCGACCGGGTTGTCCCCGTCGAGCTTTAAACGCACAACGGCGCCCATTCGCACACTACGAATGGAGACTCTCTAATGAGTGCTGTACTGACGCCTGCCGATTTTTCCGACTACAAAGTCGCCGACATGTCCCTGGCTGCCTGGGGCCGTCGCGAAACCATCATCGCTGAATCCGAAATGCCTGCCCTGATGGGCCTGCGCCGCAAATATTCCGCTGAGCAACCGCTCAAGGGCGCGAAGATTCTCGGCTGCATCCACATGACCATTCAGACTGCCGTGCTGATCGAAACCCTGGTTGCCCTGGGTGCCGAAGTGCGTTGGTCGTCTTGCAACATTTTCTCCACTCAAGACCAGGCCGCGGCTGCTATCGCTGCTGCCGGTATTCCTGTTTTCGCCTGGAAAGGCGAGACCGAAGAAGAGTACGAGTGGTGCCTTGAGCAAACCATCCTCAAAGATGGCGCGCCTTGGGATGCCAACATGATCCTCGACGACGGCGGCGACCTGACCGAGCTGTTGCACAAGAAATACCCGGCGATTCTGGACCGCGTCCATGGCGTGACCGAAGAAACCACCACCGGCGTTCACCGCCTGCTGGACATGCTGGCCAAGGGCGAGCTGAAAATCCCGGCCATCAACGTCAATGACTCGGTGACCAAGAGCAAGAACGACAACAAGTATGGCTGCCGTCACAGCCTGAACGATGCCATCAAGCGTGGTACTGACCACCTTCTGTCCGGCAAGCAAGCACTGGTCATCGGCTACGGCGACGTGGGCAAGGGCTCGGCTCAGTCCCTGCGTCAGGAAGGCATGATCGTTAAAGTCACCGAAGTTGACCCGATCTGCGCCATGCAGGCCTGCATGGACGGTTTCGAACTGGTTTCTCCGTTCATCGACGGCGAAAACGACGGCACCGAAGCCAGCATCGACAAAGCCCTGCTGGGCAAGATCGACCTGATCGTGACCACCACCGGTAACGTCAACGTTTGTGACTCGAACATGCTCAAAGCGCTGAAAAAACGCGCTGTGGTCTGCAACATCGGTCACTTCGACAACGAAATCGACACTGCTTTCATGCGCAAGAACTGGGCATGGGAAGAAGTGAAGCCACAGGTCCACAAGATTCACCGTACCGGCCCTGGCGCATTCGATGCCCAGAACGACGACTACCTGATCCTGCTGGCTGAAGGCCGTCTGGTTAACCTGGGCAACGCCACAGGTCACCCAAGCCGCATCATGGATGGTTCGTTCGCCAACCAGGTTCTGGCGCAGATCTTCCTGTTCGGTCAGAAGTACGCCGATCTGTCCCCGGCGCAAAAAGCCGAGCGTCTGACCGTAGAAGTACTGCCGAAGAAACTCGACGAAGAAGTGGCCCTGGAAATGGTTCGCGGCTTCGGCGGCGTTGTGACCAAACTGACCAAGACTCAGGCCGACTACATCGGCGTGACCGTTGAAGGTCCGTTCAAGCCGCACGCGTATCGCTACTGATTGACCTTTTGCGGGTGGCTGCTCCTTTGCAGCCGCTCTGCAGAAACGGCCGCAGCCCTGTAGGAGCGCGCTTGCCCGCGATGCGTTTTGATAGTCGACACATCTATTGACTGACCTGACGCCATCGCGGGCAAGCGCGCTCCTACAAGAGGGCGGCGCTAAGTTTGCGAGTTTCCAAGGTTATCCACCATGTCCCAAGACCGTAGCTTCAGCTTCGAATTCTTCCCGACGAAGACCGAAGCTGGCCATGAAAAGCTGCTGACCGTTGCTCGTCAGCTAGCCACTTACAACCCGGCTTTTTTCTCCTGCACCTATGGTGCTGGTGGTTCGACCCGCGACGGCACGATGAACACCGTGCTGCAGCTGCAAAACGAAGTAAAAGTCCCGGCTGCCCCGCATTTATCCTGCGTTGGCGACAGCAAGGACGACCTGCGCGCACTGCTGACTCAATATAAAGAAGCCGGCATCAAGCGCATCGTCGCGCTGCGCGGTGACTTGCCTTCGGGCATGGGCATGGCCAGCGGTGAGTTGCGTTACGCCAGTGACCTCGTGTCCTTCATTCGTGAAGAGACCGGCAGCCATTTCCACATTGAAGTCGCGGCGTACCCTGAGATGCACCCTCAGGCGCGCAACTTCGATGACGACGTGAATAACTTCGTGCACAAGGCCCAGGCCGGTGCCGACAGCGCTATCACTCAGTACTTCTTCAATGCCGACAGCTACTTCCATTTCCTGGAACGCGTGCAGAAGAAAGGTGTGACCCTGCCGATCGTGCCGGGCATCATGCCGATCACCAATTACAGCAAGCTGGCGCGGTTCTCCGATGCCTGCGGTGCGGAAATCCCGCGCTGGATCCGCAAGCAGCTGGAAGCCTACGGCGACGACGTACAGAGCATTCAGGCGTTCGGCGAGCAGGTCATCACTGAGATGTGCGAACGTCTGCTGGAAGGCGGCGCACCAGGTCTGCACTTCTACACCCTGAACCAGGCCGATCCTAGCCTGGCGATCTGGAACAATCTGAAGCTGCCTCGCTAGCTTTGGAACCTGTTGGACCGGCTTTAGCCGGGAAGGCGTCACTCCAGCCAAGCCCATTTGGTGGCTGTGCTGGCCTCTTCCCGGCTAAAGCCGGACCCACAGCCGGTCGAACGACACCGTTGAGCAGCAGGAAAGCAGCGCGAAGCGATTGCTCTGTTATACTCCGGCCTTCCCGCCAGGCTTACGCCCGGATGCTCGGTCTAGCGTTAGGCTCCTCGATCACGCCCTCAAGCGCTTTTTTACACGCGCTGACGTATCGAGATGCCCTGAAGACCCCGCAGGACCGGACGGGATCGCGTCCCTAAGCGCGGTATTCTGCCAGGCAAGATTTCCCTCTGAGCATAAGCTCTAACTAAAACAGGATTACTCATGTCCTTTGCTTCCCTCGGTCTCTCCGAGGCTCTAGTTCGCGCCATCGAGGCAGCGGGCTATACCCAGCCTACTCCGGTGCAACAGCGGGCCATTCCCGCCGTGTTGCAAGGTCGCGACCTGATGGTTGCCGCCCAGACAGGTACTGGTAAAACCGGTGGTTTCGCTCTTCCGATTCTGGAGCGTCTGTTCCCCAACGGTCACCCGGACAAATCCCAGCGTCACGGCCCGCGCCAACCCCGCGTACTGGTTCTGACCCCGACTCGCGAACTGGCCGCGCAAGTGCATGACAGCTTCAAGCTGTATGCCCGCGACCTGAAGTTCGTCAGCGCCTGCATCTTCGGCGGCGTCGGCACCAATCCACAGGTCCAGGCCATGGCTCGCGGCGTAGATGTGCTGGTGGCCTGCCCGGGTCGCTTGCTTGATCTGTGCGGTCAAGGCAGCGTCGACCTGTCCCACGTTGAAATCCTCGTGCTCGATGAAGCCGACCGGATGCTCGACATGGGCTTCGTCCACGACGTGAAGAAAGTCCTCGCACGCCTGCCAGCCAAGCGTCAGAACCTGCTGTTCTCGGCAACGTTCTCCAACGACATCACCGCATTGGCTGGCAAGCTGCTGCATAACCCTGAGCGCATCGAAGTCACGCCGCCGAACACCACGGTCGAGCGTATCGAGCAACGGGTTTTCCGCCTGCCTGCCAACCACAAGCGTTCGCTGCTGGCGCACTTGATCACTCAAGGCGCGTGGGAACAGGTGCTGGTGTTCACTCGCACCAAGCACGGTGCCAACCGTCTGGCTGAATACCTGGATAAACACGGCCTGGCCGCTGTGGCGATCCACGGTAACAAGAGCCAGAACGCGCGCACCAAAGCTCTGGCTGATTTCAAGGCTGGCGATGTACGCATCATGGTTGCTACCGATATCGCCGCTCGCGGTCTGGATATCGACCAGTTGCCGCACGTGGTCAACTTCGAGCTGCCAAACGTCGACGAAGATTACGTTCACCGTATCGGCCGTACCGGTCGTGCGGGGCGCACCGGTGAAGCGATTTCCCTGGTGGCTCCTGACGAAGAAAAGCTGCTGAAAAGCATCGAGCGCATGACCAAACAGAAAATCGCCGATGGCGATCTGATGGGCTTCGACATGTCCTCCGTTGAAGCCGAGAAGCCGGAAGTGCGCGAGCGTCCAGACGTGCGCAACCCGCGTAACCCGCGCGGTCCTCGTGGCGATGGCCCGAATGGCGGTGGCGGTGGTGGCGGTCGTAAAGATAAGGGCAAGGACAAAGGCAAGGAAAAAACCCCAGCGGCAGCCGCTGCCGGTGAGCGTCCAGCCCGTAAACCTCGCGAACCCCAGAAGCCGCGTGAAGGCGGTGGCCCGGGCCGTGAACAGCGCGCGTCGACTCCACGTGCAACGGCAGCCCCGCGCCCGTCGGCGGATCGTGCCCCGGACGAGTTCCTGGATGACGAAGTGGATAACTTCGGCAATCGCGCTGATTACGTCAGCCCGTACAAGGACAAAAACCAGGGTCGCGGTCGTCGTCCTGGCGCTCCAGCTACAGGCGCTGCAACCGGTACGGCTCCGGCTGCTCGTGGTCCTCGTCCGAGTGGTCCACGCAGCAGTGGTGGTGCAACCACCGGTACGCCTCCAGCCAAGCGCAATGGCCCACGCAGCGGCGCGCCGCGCGATGGTCAGGCGCGTCGCGAAGAGAACCCGCGTAACCGCCGCCCGGCTCGCGATGATCAGCCAGCCCGTCAAGAACCAGCCGTTCGCGGCCCTCGTGATAGCCAGCCGCAACCGAAGATCATGCACAAAGAGTCGAAGAGCGATCGCTTCCCGTCTCCTGAGCAACTCGATCAGCTGCCAAGCCGCCCTCGCGGTGAAAAACCAGCCCTGCTGACCCGCAACCGCGAAGGTTAAGCCAGGCCGGAACGAAAAAGCCCCGACTGGTTCGGGGCTTTTTTATTGGCTAAAAACAGTAGGGCTAGCTCGGTTGTCGGTTGGAGCGAGGCTTGCCCGCGAAGAACGATAACGCAGTGTTTCAGGCATACCGAGGCGACTCATTCGCGGGCAAGCCTCGCTCCAACGGTTAATCCGCGTATCGCGCAAACAAAAACGCCGACCCTGAGGTCGGCGTTCTGATCAACCGGGAAGCTTACTTGGCTTTGACGCCTTCGAAGCTGATGTCCAGGTCCAGGGTATCGGACTGTGGACCCAGGTCCATCATCTTGCCGAAGTCCGAACGCTTGATCGAAGTGGTGCCTTCGAAGCCAGCGCGGTAGCCGCCCCATGGATCCTTGCCTTCGCCCAGGAACACAGTCTTGACCACAACTGGCTTGGTTACGCCGTGGAAGGTCAGGTCGCCAGTGACGTCAGCGGTCAGCTTGCCATCAGCATTTTTGCCGGTTGGCACGACTTTGGTGGAGACGAATTTCGCGTCCGGGTAGGTCGCTACGTCCAGGAAATCTTTGCTGGAGATGTGCTTGTCACGCTCAGCGTGGTTGGTGAAAACGCTGGCGGTTTTCAGGTCGATGCTGATTTTGCTGTCTTCAGGCTTGGCAGCGTCGAAGCTGAACGTGCCGGTCCAGTCTTTGAATGTGCCGTAGATGAAGCTGTAGCCCAAGTGGCTGATCTTGAAGTTGATGAAGGCGTGCTGGCCTTCTTTGTCGATGGTGTAATCAGCGGCCATCGCCTGACCGGCAGACAACAGAGCGGTACCCAGTGCCAGAGCGGCGAGAGTCTTCTTCAGCATGCTTTTATTCCCGTTTAGGTTGAACAATTAAGAGCGGCCCAACATACGTTTGAGGGTCACATCACGATCGATAAAGTGGTGTTTCAGTGCAACAAGACCATGAAGGCCCGAGAAAACCACGAGCACCCAGGCCAGATAGAGATGAATCCAGCCCGCAGTTTCTGCCTGATCAGGTAAGCCGCTGATCAGCGCAGGTACTTCGAACAGATCAAATACCGGAATCCCCACGCCGTCGGCGGTGGAAATGAGGTAGCCGGCGAACATCACGGCAAACAGCCCCACATACAGGAACATATGGCCGAAGTGCGCGCCGATACGGGTCCATTTGCCATAACTCGCCAGGGTGGCCGGCGGAGGGCTAAGCAACCGCCAGACGATGCGGATCAACATGATCGCGAACAGCGTAATGCCAATGCTCTTGTGCAGATCAGGCCCGGCTTTACGCCAGGTGTCGTAATAACCCAGGCCAACCATCCACAGACCCAGGGCAAACAAGCCGTAGACTGCTGCAGCGACGCCCCAGTGCAGCACCATGCCGACCAGACCGTAGCGAGAGGAGGAGTTGCGTAACTGCATTGCAAGTACCTTGTGAGAAGTGACGTCAGACTAGCTTTTTATCTATCGAATGACAGCGCAAAATTTTGCTCTGAAAGATCTATAAATTCGATTGTTACCGTTTGCAGGTTTCCACTCTTGGAGCGTTTAAATCCGCTCGCATCAGCATCCCGATAAATTTCGACAGACAAAACCATGCCGTGACCATCGGCTGTTCAATATAGATGAACGGCGCAGGGGTGGGGGTTAAGTGGTTTATTTGGAATATCAACGCAGGTTGGCCCGTCTCGATTCCGTGGGAGTCGAGCTTGCTAGCGAATACGATGTTTCAGGCGATGATTATGTTCAAGACGTACGGGCCCCTTCGCGAGTAAGCTCGCTCCCACGGAGGCTCATTTCATCTGATTCCGGGTCCAGCGGATGAAGGGGTTTATTCGGCCAGCCCCATATCGTGCGCTGATGTCAGCCACAACGGAATCCGACGCTCCAGGTAGTAGCTCGGGTTCTTCAGCGAACCGTCTACAAAGCCAACATGCCCGCCTTTTTCCTGCAGTTCGAACTCTATGGTGGGAGACAATTCTTCCGGCTCGGGCAGGCTGTGTTTGAACACGAACGGGTCATCTGCGGCCTGAATGATCAGCGTCGGCGTGCGGATATCGCCGAGGAAATACCGGCTTGAAGCGCGGCGATAGTAGTCCTTGGCGTCGGCGAAACCGTGCAGGGGAGCGGTGACCCGGCCGTCGAAGTCCCAGAAGGTGCGCATGTTTTCCAGCGAGCCAAGCGCCGCCAGCTCCGCCAGGCCTTCGCTCATGCCTTCATGCTGGAAGTGCCGTTGCTTGTCTCTCACATAAGTAAGCATTTCGCGCATGAAATGCCGCTGATACACCTTGGAAAAGCCCATGCCGATGCGGTCGGCGCATTCGTCCAGGCGGAATGGCACCGACACCGCCACAGCTCCCTGCAATTGGCTGTCCGGCCCCGATTCACCCAGATATTTGAGCAGCACGTTTCCGCCCAGTGAGTAGCCCACCGCGTACAGCGGCGCCAAAGGGCGTAATGCGCGCAGATGAGCGACCACCGAGGCCAGGTCCTCGCTGGCTCCGGAATGATAGCTGCGCGACAGCAGGTTCGGCTCACCGGAACAGCCCCGCCAGTTCAGCCCCACACTGGCCCATCCCTCACGGGCCATCGCTTGCTGTAAACCGACGACATAAGGCGAATTCGATGAGCCGGTCAGGCCGTGCAGAACCAGCACCAGCGGTGCATCCAGCTGGTGCGGTCCAGCCCAGTCAAGGTCGAGAAAATCCCCGTCGGCAAGCCAGATCCGTTCCCGATGACGCTCAAGCGGCAGGTTCCTGCGCAACAACGGCCCCCACAAGGTTTGCAGGTGGGGATTACCCAAGCCTGAAGCGGGAACAAAGCGGTTCGACAATGAGGATTTAGCAGGGCGTGTGAGCACGGTCGTCCTCGTGAGCAAATTGCGGCGGCATGAAGCGTAAGTTGCCACAAGTGAGGCGGGATGTGAGGAGGTTTTTGCTGAATGGTTAAAGTCGGGAATGTGTCGGCGACACATGGCCTGCGCGGCGACGGTCCCAAGGGTTGAATTGATCCCTGTGGGAGCGGTGCTTGCCCGCGATAAGAACGACGCGATTCATCTGATAAACCGCAGCGACTGTATCGCGGGCAAGCACCGCTCCCACAGGGAGGGGCGTTTAGATCAAGCTTCCGCGCTGCCACAACGCGTAATACACCTGCCCGGCCTTTTTCTCCCGATGCAGACGCCAGTTGCCTGGCAATCCGGTGGTCGATGGCGGGGTTTCGCTTTCGGTGTAGATCCAGGCGTTTTCCGCCAGCCAGCCGCGAGACTCAAGCAGTGCGCACGCCGAGGCCAGCAGGCCCTGGTGGAAGGGCGGATCGAGGAACACCAGATCGAAAGGCTCAGCCGTCTGGTTTTCCAGGTGGCGCAACGAATCGGTCTGGGAGACCTGGCCAGTAGTGCAGCCCAGCATGCTCAGGTTCTGGCGCAAGCTGGCGATTGCCGCGGCGCTGTTATCCAGTGCCAGGCCCATGCTGGCGCCACGGGACAGGGCCTCGAAAAACAGCGCGCCGCTGCCGGTGAAGACATCCAGCACCTTGGCGCCGGCAACGTGCACTGACAGCCAGTTGAACAAGGTTTCGCGGACTCGATCCGGCGTCGGGCGCAGGCCCGGCGCGTCCGGGAACGTCAGTTTGCGACTGCCCCATTCGCCGCCGATGATACGCAGTTGGCCCAGGCCGTTGTGGCCCTTGGGGCGTGGATTGGCCATTAATGCTCCGGGACCCCGAGAGGTCGTTCAGCGGGTTTTTCGGTAGGTGCTGGCAGCGGCTTTTGCGCCACCGTCGGCCCGGCGCTGACGATTACCATCTTGTCAGCGCTCAAATGTTTGTTCATTGCGGCTTTGACTTGCTCGACCGTCACGGCTTGCGACTGGGTCATGAAGTCTTCGAGGTAGGTCAGCGGCAAGTTATAAAAGCCGATGGCGCCCAATTGCCCGACAATCGCCGAGTTACTGGCGGCGGTCAGCGGGAAGCTGCCAGCCAGTTCGCGCTTGGCGTCATCCAGTTCTTTTTGCGTCGGGCCGTTGGCCAGGAAGTCGCGAACGATGTCCTGCACCAGTTTCAGCGTGTTTTCGCTGAGTTCGGCACGAGTCTGCAGGCCAATCATGAACGGGCCTTGGGTCTGCATCGGGGTGAAGCCCGAGGACACGCCGTAAGTCAGACCGCGTTTCTCCCGCACTTCGGTCATCAAGCGGCTGCCGAAGCCGCCACCGCCCAGCACCGAGTTGCCCAGCGACAACGCGGCGAAATCCGGATCGTCACGGGTGATGCCCAATTGCGCGAGCATCAGGTGAGTCTGCTTGGACGGAAACTCGATGTGGGTTTCGCCCGCTTTGGGTTCAACCGGCGTCGGCAGCTTGGCCAGTGCCGGGCCTTTTGGCAGCGATGCCGACACTTGAGCCGCAATCGCCTGGGCTTCATCGCGGGACAGGTCGCCAACCAGCGCAATCACCGCGTTGCCAGCGGCATAGGCCTTGGCGTGGAAAGCCTTGAGCTGGGCGATGGTGATCGCCGGGATGGTTTTTTCGGTACCTTCGCTTGGGTGCCCATAAGGGTGATCGCCGTACAGACGCTTGAACAGCTCCTTGCCAGCCAGCGAACCGGGGTTCTGCTTCTGGTATTCGAAACTGGCCAGCAGCTGGTTTTTGATGCGCGCCAGGGAGTCCGCAGGGAACGTAGGCTTGCCCACCACTTCCGAGAACAACTTCAAGGCCGGTTCGCGTTTGTCAGTGGCGCTCAGGCTGCGGATCGAGGCCACGGCCATGTCGCGATAAGCGCCATTGCCGAAATCAGCCCCCAGGCCATCGAAGCCCTGAGCGATAGCGGTGACGTCCTTGCCTTTGACGCCCTCGTTGAGCATCGCGTTGGTCAGCACAGCAATGCCGGGAGTTTTTTGATCCTGACTGCTGCCGGCGGCGAACGTCAGGCGCATGTCGAACATCGGCAGTTCGCGAGCCTCGACAAACAATACCTTGGCGCCTTCAGCGGTCTGCCAGGTCTGGATATTCAGGGCGCGCCGCGCGGGTGCCTTGCCATCGAGTTCTTTGAGCGACTCAAGGGCAGGGCGGGCAGGTGCGGCGGCGCTGGCGCTGTCTTCAGCCAGAACGCTCTGTGCGGCGAAAACACTGAGGCCAGTGGTCAGCAGCAGGCCGAACAGCGTGTTACGTGGGCCGTTGCGCTCACTCATTTTGCTTTCTCCTCAGGCAGAACGTGCGCAACGCTGAGGCGCTCACGGGTGAAATAGGTGCTGGCGGCTTTTTGAATGTCGGCCGGGGTCACGCTTTGCAACGCAGCCAGTTCCTCGTCGATCAGTTTCCACGACAGGCCTACAGTTTCCAGTTCGCCGATGGTGCTGGCCTGGGAGGTGATCGAGTCACGCTCGAAAACCAGACCGGCGATCACTTGCGCCCGAACCCGCTCCAGCTCATTGGCGGTTGGCGGCTTGGTTTTCAGATCGTTGAGCAGACGCCAGATACCGGCTTCAACGTCAGCCAGGGTTTTCTTCTTCTGCATGTTCGGCGTGGCGTTGATGGTGAACAGGCTATCGCCACGGGCGAAGGGGTCATAACTGGCACCGGCACCGGAGACCAGCTCTTCGCCGCGCTCCAGTTGCGTGGCGATGCGCGCGCTGTAACCGCCATCGAGCAGGGCCGAGATCAGACGTAGCGCGTTGACCGAGCGCGGATCTTCCGCAGTGGCCAGACTCGGTACGTTGAAGCCGTACATCAGGGTCGGCAGTTGAGTCTGTACGTGCAGGGTAATGCGGCGCTCACCAGGTTCGGCCAGCTCCAGCGGTTTCTTCGACGGTGGGACTTCGCGGCGCGGGACCGGGCCAAAGAAGCGTTCGGCCAAGGCTTTGACTTCATCCGGCTTCACGTCACCGACCACCACCAGCGTGGCGTTGTTCGGCGCGTACCAGGATTCGTACCAGTGGCGCAGCTCCTCGACCTTCATGCGGTCCAGGTCAGCCATCCAGCCAATGGTTGGCGTGTGATAGCCGCTGGCCGGGTAGGCCATGGCCTTGAAGCGCTCATAGGCCTTGGAGGTCGGTTTGTCGTCAGTGCGCAGACGACGCTCTTCCTTGATGACTTCGATTTCGCGGCTGAACTCATCGGCTGGCAGCTTCAAGCTGGCCATGCGGTCGGCTTCCAGCTCGAAAGCAACGGCCAGACGATCACGGGCCAGTACCTGGTAATAAGCGGTGTAGTCGTCGCTGGTGAAGGCGTTTTCTTCCGCGCCCAGATCGCGCAGGATCAACGAGGCTTCGCCAGGCCCGGTTTTCGAGCTGCCTTTGAACATCATGTGCTCAAGGGCATGGGACAGACCGGTCTGGCCCGGCGTCTCGTAACTGGAGCCGACTTTGTACCAGACCTGAGAAACCACCACGGGCGCGCGGTGATCTTCGCGAACAACAACCTTGAGGCCGTTTTCGAGGGTGAATTCATGGGTAGGTTGCGGGTCGGCGGCCATTGCACCGAATGGCAGACAAATTGTGCCGAACAGCAGGCCTGCGGCACGGCGGGCTAGAGCATTCATTCGTAATTTGAACCTGTAAGACGGCCCGTTTGAACTTAGCGTCCACGGGCGCGGGGGTGTTAGGATAGCGGCCTGTTCAGCTGCCTACCATGACAATGATGTAGGAGCGTTCCGATAGTGACTGCGCGGAACGCAAATACCCCTGTAGGAGCGAGCTTGCTCGCGATCCAGTGCGCAGCGCTGGCAAAAAGGTTTGAATTCAAGTGCGTTTGAAGGCCGTTCCGGCCTTATCGCGAGCAAGCTCACTCCTACAGTTGCAGGGTGTGGCGGACCTGCCGCTGAACAAGCGGGCATAAACGTAGTCTGTTTCGCATACCAGAATTTTTCAGAGGCGCCGCTCCGGCGCGTCGCTACCTTGAGATAGCCGTCATCCATGTTTGGTTCCAACGACGACAAGAAGAACCCAGCCCCGGCTGGTGAGAAGAAAGGCCTGTTCGGATGGCTGCGCAAGAAGCCGCAGGAAACTCCGGTCGAACAGCCGCAAGACTTATCCACAGCAGCATCTGAGCCGGTCATTGAGTCGACTCCGGAAGCCGTTGAGCCGCAGTTTGCCCCGGCAGAGACCCAGCCGCCGGTTGGCGAAACTGTCGTCGCTGAGGCCGTCGAGCCCCAGCCCCTGAGCGAAGCACCGCACTCCCAGCCCTGGCCGTCATTGCCAGTGGCTGAAGAACCGGTGGCGCTGGTCAACGAATACGAGCTTCACGTTACGCCGCCGATTGCGCCGCAATATCCGGTCGACGTGCAGCCCGAGGCCCAGGTCGAGCCCGAGCCCGAGCCACGCATTGATGTGCCAATGGCCGAGCCTGAATCGACCATCGTTCCTGAGCCAGAGCCAGAGCCAGAGCCAGAGCCAGTCGCCGTTGAGCCTGAGCCTGAGCCTCAACCCGAGCCGGTCATCCCGCCCGTGGTTGCGGCCTTGACCCCGGCTGCCGCAGTCGCTGCAGCCCCCGTCATCGACACACCTCCTGCGCCGGTTGCCGCTCAGCCCGAAGCCACCAAGGCAGGCTTCTTCGCCCGCCTCAAGCAAGGTCTGTCCAAGACCAGCGCCAGCATCGGCGAAGGCATGGCCAGCCTGTTTCTGGGCAAGAAGGCCATCGACGATGATTTGCTGGAAGAAATCGAAACCCGTCTGCTGACCGCTGACGTCGGTGTCGAGGCGACCAGCGTGATCATTCAGAGCCTGACCCAGAAAGTCGCGCGTAAGCAGCTCACCGATGCCCAGGCGCTGTACACGTCCCTGCAGCAAGAGCTGGCGACTATGCTCAAGCCGGTTGAGCAGCCGCTGATCATCGACGTCAGCCGCAAGCCGTTCGTGATTCTGGTGGTGGGCGTCAATGGCGCGGGTAAAACCACGACCATTGGCAAGCTGGCCAAGAAGCTGCAACTGGAAGGCAAGAAAGTCATGCTGGCGGCGGGCGATACGTTCCGCGCCGCTGCGGTTGAACAGTTGCAGGTCTGGGGTGAGCGCAACAATATTCCTGTCATCGCCCAGCACACCGGTGCGGATTCGGCTTCGGTGATCTTCGACGCGGTGCAAGCGGCCAAGGCCCGTGGCATTGATGTGCTGATCGCCGATACCGCGGGTCGTCTGCACACCAAAGACAACCTGATGGAAGAGCTGAAGAAGGTTCGTCGCGTTATGGGCAAGCTGGATGCCGAGGCGCCTCACGAAGTGCTGCTGGTGCTCGACGCCGGTACCGGTCAGAACGCGATCAACCAGGCCAAGCAATTCAATCAAACCGTACAGCTGACAGGCCTGGCATTGACCAAGCTCGACGGCACGGCCAAAGGCGGGGTGATTTTCGCCCTGGCCAAGCAGTTTGGTCTGCCGATTCGCTATATCGGTGTCGGTGAAGGTATCGACGACTTGCGCACTTTCGAAGCCGAACCCTTTGTTCAGGCGCTGTTTGCGGAGCGAGAAGCCAAATGATTCGTTTCGAACAGGTCGGTAAACGCTATCCGAACGGACACGTCGGCTTGCATGAGCTGAGCTTTCGAGTGCGTCGTGGCGAGTTTCTGTTTGTGACCGGCCACTCTGGTGCCGGCAAAAGTACCTTGCTGCGTCTGCTACTGGCCATGGAGCGTCCGACCACGGGCAAACTGCTCCTGGCCGGTCAGGATCTCGGGCAGATCAGCAACGCACAGATTCCGTTTTTGCGTCGCCAGATTGGCGTCGTGTTCCAGAACCACCAGTTGCTGTTCGACCGGACGGTGTTCAACAACATCGCCTTGCCGTTGCAGATCCTCGGGTTGTCCAAGCCGGAAATCACCAAGCGGGTGGACTCGGCCCTCGAACGCGTTGCCTTGGGCGACAAAGCCGAGCTGTACCCAGGGGACTTGTCCACCGGGCAGCAACAGCGGGTCGGTATCGCACGGGCCATCGTCCATCGCCCAGCCTTGCTGCTGGCCGATGAACCGACCGGTAACCTCGATCCACGACTGGCAGCAGAAATCATGGGTGTTTTTGAAGACATCAACCGGCTGGGCACCAGCGTGTTGATCGCCAGCCACGATTTGGCACTGATCGCCCGCATGCGCCATCGCATGCTGACCTTGCAGCGCGGCCGTCTGATCGGCGACGGGGAGGCTGGGGTATGAGTGCTACACGTTCCCCCAAGGTTTCTGAGCGCGTTTCGCCAAAAGCCGCTGATCCGGGCCCGCAGAAGAAACCGAAGAAAAACAGCCACGACGATGATGGTCCGGATTTCGGCACGCTGTTCAACGCCTGGCTGGAAAGTCACCGTTCAAGCTTGCTCGACAGCCTGCGACGTCTGGGCAAGCAGCCGATTGGCAGCTTCTTTACCTGTCTGGTGATGGCGATTGCCTTGAGCCTGCCCATGGGCCTGTCGTTGTTATTGAACAACATCGAGCGACTGGGTGGTTCCTGGCAGCGAGCGGCGCAGATTTCGATTTATCTGAAGCTCGATGCCAGCGCCAGCCAGGGCGAAAGCCTGCGTAATGAAATTAGATTGATGCCGGGTGTTGCCGAAGCCGAGTACATCAGCCGCGAACAGGCCCTGGCGGAGTTCCAGCAGCAGTCGGGTCTGGGAGAGGCGCTCAAGGAGTTGCCGGATAACCCGCTGCCGGGCGTGGTGCTGGTCACTCCGGATGAGGTCGACAAACCTGCGCTGGAGGCGTTGCGTACCCGCTTGGCAGGTATGCCGCACGTTGAGCAGGCTCAGCTGGATCTGGTGTGGGTCGAGCGTCTGGCGGCCATCCTCAAGCTGGGGGACCGGTTTGTGTTTGGTTTGACTGTGCTATTGGTTTCGGCACTGCTGCTGGTCATTGGCAACACCATCCGTCTGCATATTGAAAACCGTCGCACTGAAATCGAGGTCATCAAACTGGTCGGTGGTACCGATAGTTATGTACGGCGTCCGTTTCTGTATATGGGTGCACTCTATGGCCTGGGAGCGGGTTTCATCTCATGGGGCGTGCTGGCTTATGGCCTGGATTGGCTCAACGATGCCGTGATTGGCCTGGCCGGATTGTACGGAAGTGACTTTTCCCTGGCTGGCGTTCCTGCGTCCGATGGTCTATCACTCTTGCTTGGAGCGGTGCTGTTGGGGTATATCGGTGCATGGATCGCAGTAGCACGCCATTTACGTGAGCTGGCACCTCGTTAAATTAATCTTCATGTATTGACATATCTGAATATGGGAACTTGTCTCGCGGTTCCCGGTCAATTTTGCAGTGCTGAACTGCACGAGTCATGTGACGGAGGTAACATTTCGTATGACCACTTCTTTGCAACCTGCGTATGCCTTAGTCCCGGGTGCGAACCTGGAAGCCTATGTGCACACGGTCAACAGCATCCCTTTGCTGACGCCTGAGCAGGAGCGTGAACTGGCTGAGAGTCTCTATTATGAGCAGGATCTGGGGGCGGCTCGGCAGATGGTCCTCGCCCACCTGCGTTTTGTTGTGCATATCGCACGCAGTTATTCGGGTTACGGTCTGGCTCAGGCCGACCTGATCCAGGAAGGTAACGTCGGTCTGATGAAGGCCGTGAAGCGCTTCAACCCGGAAATGGGTGTGCGTCTGGTTTCGTTCGCGGTGCACTGGATCAAAGCAGAAATCCACGAATTCATCCTGCGCAACTGGCGCATAGTGAAAGTCGCGACCACCAAGGCTCAGCGCAAGCTGTTCTTCAACCTGCGCAGCCAGAAGAAACGTCTGGCCTGGCTGAACAACGAAGAAGTCCATCGCGTGGCCGAAAGCCTCGGCGTAGAGCCCCGCGAAGTGCGGGAGATGGAAAGCCGTCTGACCGGTCACGACATGGCATTCGACCCGGCTGCCGAAGCCGACGATGACAGCGCGTTCCAGTCGCCAGCCAACTATCTGGAAGACCACCGTTACGATCCGGCGCGTCAGCTGGAGGATTCCGACTGGACTGACAACTCCACCGCCAATCTGCATCAGGCGCTGGATGTGCTGGACGACCGAAGCCGCGACATCCTCTACCAGCGCTGGCTGGCTGAAGAGAAAGCGACCCTGCATGACCTGGCGCAGAAGTACAACGTCTCCGCCGAGCGTATTCGTCAGCTTGAAAAGAGCGCGATGAACAAGCTCAAGTTGTCGATCGCTGCGTAAAGCTGCTTCGCCAACACAAAGAAACGCCCTGATCGGGAAACCGGTCAGGGCGTTTTTGTTTTGTTGGCTGATCCCCATCCCCTGTGGGAGCGGTGCTTGCCCGCGATAAGGCTGGACGCGATTTAAAGTGAATCGCGTCCAGCCTTATCGCGGGCAAGCACCGCTCCCACAGAAACCGCGCTCCAACTGATTTACCACTTGCGGCTGTGATTCAGCCCCACCAGATACTCATCCCCACCCAACTGACGCATCTGCTGACGAATCCAACTGGCTCGGCCAGCGACGTAGCTGCTCGGACGGCCAGCGTTCCATTCACGGGGGTTGGGCAGCACGGCGGCCAGATAGCTGGCCTGTTGCATGGTGAGCGCGCTGGCGTTGACGCCGAAGTGGTGTTTCGCGGCGGCTTGGGCGCCGAACACGCCGTCGTCCCATTCCACACTATTGAGGTACACCTCAAGAATCCGCTGCTTGGACCAGAGTATTTCGATCAATCCGGTAAACCACGCTTCCAGGCCTTTGCGCAGATAGCTGCGGCCCGACCACAGGAACAGATTCTTCGAGACCTGCTGGCTCAGGGTACTTGCCCCGCGAACCGAGCCGCCCAGCTCGTTGTGGGCGATGGCGGCCTGAATCGCCTCCACGTCAAAGCCCCAATGCTCGGCGAATTTCTGATCTTCACCGGCAATCACTGCGACTTTCAGGTCATTTGAAATCTTGTCCCAAGGCTGCCAGGTGCGCTGCAGATCAATAGGCTTGCCATCGACCCATGATTCAATCTTGCGCTCGACCATCAGCGCCGTACCGGGCGGCGGCACGAAACGGAAGATCAGGACCAGCAATATACTGCCCGCTGCGAACCAGAGCAGGGCTTTGATGAAAAGACGAACGAGTGATTGCAGCATAGAGATGGCTTGGCCGAACCCATTGAGCGGGCCATTATACAGACCGTGCGCCTTTGAACGATTTGGAGTTGGTAATGGTTCGTACCTTTTTGATGTTGGCAGCGTTTTTCGGCTTTACCGGCGTGGCACTGGGCGCTTTTGCTGCACATGGCCTGAAGAATCGCCTGAGCCCTGAATACCTGGCGATTTTCCATACCGGCGTGCTCTATCAACTGATTCATGCCTTGGCGATCCTCGGTGTGGCGGTGCTGGCAGCGCAGCTTCCGGGCCGCTTGATGACCATGGCTGGCTGGTCGTTTGCGCTGGGGATCGTGCTGTTTTCCGGCAGCCTGTACGTGTTGACCCTTACCGGTATCAGCAAACTGGGGATTATCACTCCGTTCGGCGGGCTGGCGTTTCTGGTGGGCTGGGCGCTGCTGGGTTTGACGGCTTGGCGGTTGGGTGGGGTTTGATCGACCCATTTCACGTTGTTGGAGCGAGGCTTGCCCGCGAAGAACGATAACGTGGTGTATCTGACTAACCTTGCCGAATTTTTCGCGGGCAAGCCTCGCTCCAACGGGATCGAGGTTGGCAAAGACGAATGGCATGGCTTTACCTTGGTCATACCGCCTGATCGGGCTAGAATGCTCGCCCCCAAAAATGATGGGTGCTTGCGCGCATGCACATTCAGTTGAACGGTGAACCCTTTGAATTGCCTGACGGCGCGACCGTTCTGGCATTGCTGACCCGCCTTGATCTTGCCGGGCGTCGTGTCGCAGTCGAGCTGAATCTGGATATCGTGCCGCGCAGCCAGCACGAGTCCACGGCGCTGCGCGAAGGCGATCAGGTCGAAGTCGTCCACGCCATCGGTGGCGGCTAGGCTTCGGCAAGTCTTGATTCCCACGGCCAGACCTCAACTTCCAAGAGGATTTCCAATGAGCAACGTTCGCAGCGACAAGCCGTTTATCCTGGCCGGTCGGACTTTCGAGTCGCGCCTGCTGGTGGGCACCGGCAAATACGTGGATATGGAACAGACCCGTCTGGCCATTGAAGCCTCGGGCGCCGAGATTGTCACGGTCGCGGTACGCCGCACCAACCTGGGCCAGAATCCGGGCGAGCCGAACCTGCTGGATATCCTCCCGCCGGATCGCTACACCATCTTGCCGAACACCGCTGGCTGCTTCGACGCCATCGAGGCGGTGCGTACCTGCCGCCTGGCCCGCGAGCTGCTCGACGGCAAGAGTCTGGTCAAGCTGGAAGTGCTGGCTGACCAGAAAACCCTGTTCCCCAATGTGATCGAAACCCTCAAGGCCGCCGAAGTGCTGGTCAAGGACGGCTTCGACGTGATGGTTTACACCAGCGATGACCCGATCATTGCGCGCCAGCTGGCGGAGATCGGCTGCATCGCGATCATGCCTCTGGCTGGCCTGATTGGCAGCGGCCTGGGGATCTGCAATCCGTACAACCTGCAGATCATCCTGGAAGAGACCAAAGTCCCGGTACTGGTCGATGCCGGTGTCGGTACCGCGTCCGACGCCACCATTGCCATGGAACTGGGCTGTGAAGCGGTGCTGATGAACTCGGCCATCGCTCATGCTCAGGACCCAATCCTGATGGGCGCCGCCATGAAGCACGCGGTGATCGCCGGCCGCATGGCCTACCTCGCCGGCCGCATGCCGAAAAAACTCTACGCCAGCGCGTCTTCGCCGCTGGAAGGGTTGATTCGGTAATAGGCGCTGACATAGACCCCCTGTGGGAGCGGTGCTTGCCCGCGATAGGGTCGAACGCGATCTAAAGTGAACCGCGTCCAGCCTTATCGCGGGCAAGCACCGCTCCCACATGAGATTGCATTCCAGTCCAGAAAGTTATGTATCGTTTATAAGAGCCCGTTGATGACTGATCCAGACGTTCCAAACCCCGAGCTGCCTGTTGCCGAAGAAGGCGAAGAGCGCCAGCACCGCCGTATCAAGAGTTTCGTGATGCGTGCCGGCCGTATGACCGAAGGCCAGCAGCGTGGGCTGGATCAGGGCCGTCCGCTGTACGTGCTGCCGCTGACTGACGCACCAGTGGATTACGATCAGGTCTTCGGCCGTTCTGCACCGCGCACACTGGAAATCGGCTTCGGCATGGGCCACTCCTTGCTGGAGATGGCTGCTGCTGCCCCAGATCAGGATTTCATCGGTGTAGAGGTTCACAATCCGGGGGTTGGCGCGCTGCTCAATGGTGTGCTGACTCAGGGCCTGACCAACGTGCGGGTCTACGATTGCGACGCCATCGAAGTGCTCAATCGCTGCATTGCCGACAACAGCCTCGATCGCCTGATGCTGTTCTTCCCGGATCCATGGCACAAGAGCCGTCACCACAAGCGCCGCATCGTCCAGCCCGCTTTCGCTGAGTTGGTGCGCAGCAAGCTGAAGGTGGGCGGTGTTCTGCACATGGCGACCGACTGGGAACCCTATGCCGAATACATGCTGGAAGTGATGAATGTCGCGCCGGGTTATCGCAACCTGGCCGAAGACGGCAAGTGCGTCCCACGCCCGGCCGAACGCCCGATCACCAAGTTCGAACGCCGTGGTGAGCGTTTAGGGCATGGGGTTTGGGATTTGAAGTTTGAGAAGGTGGATTAATCCACCGATTGACCTTCTGTAGGAGTGAGCTTGCTCGCGATGGCGTCAGGGTAGGCAACATCTTCATTGACTGGCTGAGCGCTATCGCGAGCAAGCTCACTCCTACAGGGATCGTGTCGTGTCAGGTGATACCGGGTTGTTTAGAAGCCCCGCTTCACTTCCTGTCCGCAACCACCCCAATCAACACCAGCACCACCAACAACACCGGCGCCAGGCTGTAGTTGTTGAACTGGCTCAGTCCGCGAATCACCCACGGAGTTGCGTAGATCAGCGCCGCGCCGCTGCCCAGCGTGACCAGCAAGGCCATCAGCGGGACGCGCAACGCGCCGGCGAAGCTGCTGATTCTGCCTTCGACCCAATTCTTGAAATCCGCGCCGAACAACACCAGCAAACAGCCCACCAATGCCAAGGCGATTTCCGAGAGGTTGCTGCGGCTCCAGCGGGAGACGGTGGCGAGCAGGTCGAGTATCAAATCCATTCAGGGTCCTTAGATCAAAAAGTATTGCAGCAGGTCATTGAGAAATAGCTGGCCTTGCGGCGTTGCGGCTAATCGGGCCGGGTCCGCGTGGAGCAGGCCGCGTTGCTCGGCTTGCTGACGGGCGCTGGCCAGTGAATCGAGGCTTAGACCGGTGCGTTCGCGAAATAACGCAGCGTCCACTCCATTTGTCAGGCGCAGGGCATTCATCAGGAATTCGAAGGGCAGCTCTTCGAGGCTCAGCAGCTTCTCGCCCGCCTTGAACGGCTTGGCCGGATTCAGATAGTCCTTGGGCAGGCGGGTTTTCCAGGTGCGCACGATGCGCCCGTCCGGATGGCTAAGCTTGCCGTGGGCGCCAGCGCCGATGCCGATAAAATCGCCGAAACTCCAGTAATTCAGGTTATGCCGAGCTGGCCTGCCAGGTTGCGCGTAGGCTGAAACTTCGTATTGCGCGTAGCCGTTCTCTGCGAGCAACAGCTGACCGGCTTCCTGGATGTCCCAGAGAATGTCGTCTTCCGGCAACGTCGGCGGCTGGTTCCAGAACACCGTGTTCGGCTCCAGAGTCAGCTGATACCAAGACAAGTGCGTCGGCTTGAGATCGATGGCTTGCTGCAGGTCGCCCAGGGCATCGCTTGGGGATTGATCGGGCAGGCCGTGCATCAAGTCCATGTTGAAGTTATCGAAGCCCGCCTGCCGCGCCATGTCGGCGGCACGAATGGCTTCGTCGCCGTTGTGAATACGGCCCAAGGCTTTGAGCTTGGCTTCCTGAAAGCTCTGAATGCCGATAGACAGTCGATTGATGCCCAGCCCGCGATAGGCGCTGAACTTGGCCTGTTCGAAAGTGCCGGGGTTGGCTTCCAGAGTGATTTCGATGTCGCTGGCAAAACGTATGCGCTGTTCAACACCCTTGAGCAAGCGGCCCAGCGCTTCAGCGCTGAAAAGACTTGGCGTGCCACCCCCAAAGAAGATCGAGCTCAATTCACGGCCGTGCACATGGGGCAGATCCAGATCCAGGTCAGCCAGCAAGGCGTCGATGTATTCCGCTTCCGGCAGCACCGGGCTGGCGGTGTGGGAGTTGAAGTCGCAATACGGGCATTTGCGCACGCACCACGGGATGTGGATGTACAACGACAGCGGTGGCAGTTGCGGCAACGCAGCCCTCGGCTCGGTCGATGTAAAACCGGTTTCGCCGAGGAACAGCGGTTTTGCAGGCGTTTCCTGGGTCATTTCAGGTCTGCGGTTTGTAAGGCTAGGCGCTGACGCAGAATCGCCATGGCCCGGGCGCGATGGCTGAGCTGGTTCTTCTCGGCAGGGCTCAATTGCGCGCTGGAGCAATCACGCTCAGGCACCCAGAACAGCGGATCGTAGCCAAAACCATGCTCACCGCTGGCGGCGGTCAGGATGCGCCCGTGCCACAGGCCTTCGCAGAGGATCGGGAGTGGGTCGTCGGCATGACGCACCAGCGCCAGTACGCAGACAAACTGTGCGCCGCGCTGCTCTTCAGGCACATCTTTGAGAGCGTCCAACAGCTTGGCATTGTTCGCCGCATCGCCTTGCCCGTCGGCGTAGCGGGCGGAATAGATGCCCGGTGCGCCGCCAAGGAAGTCCACGGCCAGTCCCGAATCGTCAGCCAGTGCTGGCAAGCCGGAAATCCGCGCGGCGCTGCGTGCCTTGAGAATGGCGTTCTCGACAAACGACAGGCCGGTTTCTTCAGGCTCGACGCTGCTGAATTCGCCGATGGAGCGCAGTTGCACGCTGTCGCCGAGCATGGCCTGGAGTTCTTTGAGCTTGCCAGCGTTGTGGCTGGCCAATACGAGCTGCGGAAAATTCATCATTCGCCTGGGTAGATTTCCTGATTGAAGCTGAAGGAGTGTGTGTCCTCACTGCCAGCTTTCACATCGATGTTGAAGGTGTAGGTTTCGGCCTGTTTGACCGGGAACTGCGCAATGTAACTGACCCAGCCCTTGTCGGTGACTTGCTTGAAAGTCAGAGGCTGAGGGCGCCCGGTCAGGTCCTTGTAGGTGCCGGTCACCACCGAAGGGGCTGGCTTGCCGGCCTTGAGCACGGTGATGTTCAAAACGCTCAATTGCTTGCTGCGGATCAGGTCCGATGCCGCAGCCACTTCTTTCGACAAGGTGCTGGAAGCGAACGCGTTGTAATAGACCGTCACGTCGCCAAACGTTTCTTGCCGGTTCGGCTTGGCGTAATCGGCGGCAAACGCCGAGAGACTCAGAGCGCACATCAACATGATTGCCAGACGACGCATGGTTGTTCTCCTTATCAAACTTGTAGGAGCGCGCTTGCCCGCGATGGCATTCGTTCAGTTGACTGATATGCCAAGTTCAAAATCGAATCGCGGGCAAGCGCGCTCCTACAGGGTGTGTGCGTGATTTTTAGATTGCGATCTTGTGTTCCTGCAACCCCGGGCTGCTGACCCGGTAGATACCGATCTCACCTAACAGGTTAGGCCATTGTTTGCTGGCCCATCCGTGTCGATGCTGTTGATCCACCGCGAGCCGATCAATGACTCGCGCGTGGCGGCCACGGCACAGCTCTTCGAAGTCGGCAAAAGTGCAGAAGTGGATGTTCGGCGTGTTGTACCAGGTGTAGGGCAAAAAGTCCGAGACCGGCATCCGGCCCTTGGTCGCCAGGTACCAGCGGCAGCGCCAGTGACCGAAGTTGGGGAAGGTGATGATGCATTGGCGGCCCACGCGCAGCATTTCGTCGAGGATCTTGTCCGGGTAGTGCACGGCTTGCAGCGCCTGGGTCATGACCACCACGTCGAAGCTGTCGCTGGCGAAGTTGCCCAGGCCCTTGTCCAGATCCTGCTCGATGACGTTGACGCCCTTGCTCACGCAGCGGGCAATGTTGTCAGCGTCGTTTTCCAGGCCGTAGCCAGTGACTTGCTTGTTATCGCGCAGCCAGGCCAGCAGTTCGCCGTCGCCGCAACCCAGGTCGAGCACGCGGCTGCCTGCAGGGATCCATTCTTGGATGATTTCCAGATCGGCTCTCATGGCGTCCTCAAAGTACAATTCGGTTCATGTAGCTGGAGAACGCCTGCAGGTAGCGCGGGATCGGAATCAGGAACGCATCGTGGCCCTGAGGTGCGTCGATCTCCAGGTAGCAGACGTTCTTCTTCGCCGCCATCAATGCATCTACCAGCTCCCGGGAGCGGGCCGGCGAGAAGCGCCAGTCAGTGGTGAACGACATCACGCAGAAATCGGCGGTGACGTTGGCCAGAGTGGCGGCCAGATCGTCATTGAACGCGCCCGCCGGGTCAAAGTAGTCCAGCGCCTTGGTCATCAACAGGTAAGTGTTGGCATCAAAGCGCCCGGAGAACTCTTCGCCCTGATAGCGCAGGTAGCTTTCAACCTGAAACTCCACGCTGTGGAAGTCGTAGTTGAGCTTCTCGCTCTTGAGGCCCCGGCCGAATTTCTCGCCCATGGAGTCGTCGGACAGATAAGTGATGTGCCCGACCATTCGCGCCAGCATCAGGCCGCGTTTGGGGATCACGCCGAACTCCTGGAAGTCGCCGCCGTGGAATTCAGGGTCCGAGAGGATCGCCTGACGAGCCACTTCGTTGAAGGCAATGTTCTGCGCCGACAGCTTGGGTGCCGAGGCGATGGCCAGACAGTGACGAACCCGATCCGGATAAGTCATGGTCCATTGCAGCGCCTGCATGCCGCCCAGGCTGCCGCCGACCACTGCCGCCCATTGCTCGACGCCCAGCAGATCGGCCAATCGCGCCTGGCTGTGAACCCAGTCTTCCACGGTCAGCACCGGGAAGTTCGCGCCAAAAGGCTTGCCGGTCTCCGGGTCGACACTGCTCGGGCCTGTTGAGCCGTTGCAGCCGCCAAGGTTATTCAGGCTGACCACGAAGAAGCGATTGGTATCGATAGGCTTGCCGGGGCCGATGCAGCTGTCCCACCAGCCGGGTTTGCGCTCGTCGACGCTATGGAAGCCTGCTGCGTGGTGGTGGCCGGAAAGCGCATGGCAAATCAGCACGGCATTGCTGCGCGCGGCATTGAGTTGGCCATAGGTTTCGTACATAAGGTCGTAGGCAGGCAACGAACGGCCACAGGCCAGTGCCAGAGGCTCGCTGAAATGTGCCAGTTGCGGCGTGACTAGACCGACAGAATCTTCGGGAAAGACCGTGGACATCGACCCTGCTCTCGCTTAAATGAGGCGTAAGTCTAAAGACCGCGGGGTAGGGGGGCAACCAAGGAATTTGGTGGGGGTCCAAGGTCGTACAAAACCCTGTGGGAGCGGCGTTTTTCTGTAGGAGCGCGCTTGCCCGCGGTATAGGCGCTGCGGTTCGTCAGGCAAACTACAAGTCCGGCCTTGTGGGAGCGAGCTTGCTCGCGAAGAGGCAATCACCGGCGACACATCATCTGCGCCCGAAACACCGCCTTCGCAAGCAAGCTTGCTCCCACAGGTTCCGTGGTGCTCATGAGACCGCATCCTCGTTCATCGTCCGAATGCGGCCCAGACCAAGCGCGCACCTACATACGATCACCGAACCTGTGTGACCCAAGTCTGCCTATCTTTAAGCTGTACGGCCTGACTCGAACAAAAACCAGATACGCCGTTCAGCTTCGTCGATCCAGTTTTCCAGCAGGCTGGCGGTGGCGACATCGTTGTGTTCGTCGCACAGCGCGTGGGTTTCGCGCATGTAATTGGCCAGTTGCATGTTGTCGTCGCGCAGTTCGGCCAGCATGTCTGCGGGCGTCACGAAATCGGCGTCGTTGTCGGCAATGCGTTGCAGGCGCTGGATGTGGCCGGTAGAACGCAACGTGGTGCCGCCCAGCTTGCGTACCCGTTCAGCAATCGCGTCGGTGGTGGCGAAAATCTGATCAGCCTGATCGTCCAGCAGCAAGTGGTAGTCACGGAAGTACGGACCGGACATGTGCCAGTGAAAGTTCTTGGTCTTCAGGTACAGGCCAAAAATGTCCGCCAGCAGCGTGTTCAGTTCGGCGGAGAGATCGCGGCGTGCTTCTTCGCCGAGGCTATTGGGGGTGTGCAGATCGGCTTTGCGTAGCTCTTTGGTAGCTTCCAGATTTTTCATCAGAGATATCCTTCCTGAGGGGCGGTAGGCGTGATAGCGGATGCCTTTCGGCATTCTGATGACATCTCAACACCGGCGCGCTCGGGCTTCTTTTCCCGTTGTGCTCAAATTTTTATGCACAACGGCCGGCCTTAAAGAACCAAATGGAATGAAATATGTGGAAGCGTTCGCATTGCCGTTCAAGGCTATGTTTTATAAGGGTTTTAATCAGCTGGCAGAGTGTTTTTCTGACCGCTCGGATCAATAGCCAACTAAGCAAATGACCTGTGAGTCGATTTTTCATCAACAGACTTATCCACAGCCTTTACACGGCCTGAATCAATGCAATTGAGCGATCAATAGTAAATTGCGCGGGGTTATAAGGCTCTGGCAGAAGGTCCCGACGCGGACCTGGTAATGCTGCTCTTGCAGATAAAGCGCTCGATCCAGGACCAGCCAAAGCTCCAGTGGTCGACGGAACAAGTTGCGAACCAATTCCAGATTTCTGACCTGTGCCAGTCGCTCCCAGCCAGCCGCTTCAAGGCTGGACCAATTCTGCTCGCCGACGTCGGGCAAGTCTTTGAGGGCGGCCAGGTCCCGGCAGTAAGTCGCGAAAGGTTTGTCCAGCCAGGCGCTGGGCAATGAGGGCGTTGGCAGGTATTCGTCGATGCCGCGCACTTGCCGTTGCAGCAGATCAAAGGCCAGGCGTTGCGCCATGGATTGATCGCGCTGCCGTCGGACCCTGGCGCCGGCGGTGACGGTTTCACTCAAGGGCAGGCCAAGATCATCGCGGGACAACTTCAAGGCCGACGCCTGACCTTCGCCGGACATGGGCTGATAGTGCTCGGTGCTGATCCGGTTGTAGCAACAAGGCGCAATGGCCAGTTGCGCACAGCCGACCTGACTGGCCAGACGCATCAACTGCACATGCAGATCGCCGCAAGCGTGCAGCGCGACCGGCGTGTGATGGCTTTGCAGGCGTCGCCAGGCATCATCGGCCATGACGTCCTGGTGTAAATGGGTCGCGTCGATTCTCAGACGAGCGCTGAGCTCGTGCCCGGCGTGCACCAGTTTTGCGTCGTATTCCAGGCAGGTTAGCGCCTGATCAGGGCGAACCAGCCGACGCCCAAGATGGCCTTTGCCCGAGCACCAGTCCAGCCAGTGCAGAGTGGGGCGCTCAAAGCTCATGCGGCTGGCGAAGGCTTCAATCTGCTGCCACTTGCGTCCCGGTACATCAACACTCATCCGGGGCTCGACAGGCTCAAGACTGTCCGCCGGCAGCGCTGGCGTATCACTCAGTTCGACGGCTTCTGCTGCGAGCTGGGGAAAAGGGAAAGGCGCATCCAGTCGATCAGGCTGATTGTGGGCGACTTCTGCTTCACTTAGTGAGCGCTGCCGCAGCCAGTTCGCCAGCTCGGGATATTGGCGTTCCCAGGGCAATTGCAGCTGCGTGAAAGGCTTCGGCCGCCACAACGGCTGCCAGGCGAACAGAAAACTGTCCAATGCCCGGAACCGGCTGCGAAGCTGTTCATCGTGCAAAGCGAGGTGGTTGGCCATGGTCAACTGCGAGTCCGAACGCAAAAAGGGCTGGCTTGATGAAAGCCAGCCCCCTTCATAACAGCGCCCCGAGCGGGCGTCTATGCGTAATACGCGCCTGGACCCGGAAAAGCTCCAGGGCAGCCGATCACAGGATGCTGAACGGGAAGTACTTGTCGTTGATCTTCTTGTACGAGCCGTCCTCGATGATTTCCTTGATCGCCAGATTGAGTCGGGCGCGCAGAGGATCGTTCAGGCGCACGGCGATGCCCATCTTGTCGTTGTCCAGCACCGCGTCGCCCTTGAATTCGAAGTTCATGCCAGGCTCGCTCTTGAGCCATTCATAAGCCACGTATTTGTCGGCCAGCACCGCGTCCACATGACCCCCAGCGAGGTCGGTGAAGGCTGCTTCCTGTGAATCGTATAGCCGCAGGGTGATATCCATGCCCAGGTTTTCCTGCAACCAGACCGAGGACTGGGTCGAAGCCTGGGTGCCCAGAGTTTTGCCCAGCAACGAGTCGCGAATCGATGCCTTGTCGGTCTTGATGTCGGCGGTCTTGGCGGCCACGAACTGCAACTTGCTGGAGTAGTAAGGCGTGGTGAAGTCCACCAGCTTGCTGCGCTCTTCAGTGATCGACATTGAGGACATGACGAAGTCGAACTGACCTTCGACCAGTGCCGGGATCATGCTGTCCCAGTCGTGGATAACCACTTCACACTCCACCTTCATCTTGGCGCACAGCGCCTTGCCGATTTCCACGTCGAAGCCTGATGCCTGACCGCTGGCGTCTTTGCTGTTGAACGGCGGATTTGCCCCTTGAACACCCATCTTCAGCGTTTCTACCGCGAAAGCGCTGGTCGTGAACGCCAGAGTGGCGGCTGCGACCAGCAGGAATTTTCTGTACGTCTGCATGGGTGTTGCTCCGATGACGGGTGCTGGACTTGTTGATGGATGTGGAGTGGCTGCTGTTCGACCTGATTTAAGGCGAAACGTCGCGGGTTAGGCAAAGGTTTTGTTTGTGCGGCTGTGAACAGATTCCTGTGGGAGCGGTGCTTGCCCGCGATGAACGATGACGCGGTTTGGCTGACAGACCGCGTCATCGTTCATCGCGGGCAAGCACCGCTCCCACAGGTTGCCCGGCAATCCAAATAAATCCTGCAGTTTTGTGCTGTTAAATCACGAGCACCTCGACAGTGCGCGTTACCGCGCGATGGGTATTTTTGGTGCGCTTTTCGGGTCCCAGGGTGAGGCGCTCGGTAACAAAACGTTTCATTCCCAAGCTGAAACGTTTCATGTAAAACAAAACGCACCGCTTTAAACCAAACGTTTCCGTAGGCGACGTCGTTTTTGAAACATTTTGGCGCAGTTCTTGCGTCAAGAATAATAAACGGCACCGTAGCTTTCTTTTTACGAACGCTGCGGGGCAGTCGCTCCTCACGCAAAGGTAGTCTTAATGAGCAGCATCCCTAACGCTACAGAGCTCGATCAGGGGCTCAAACCTCGGCACATTACGATGTTGTCGATTGCCGGTGTGATTGGTGCCGGTTTGTTCGTCGGTTCCGGACACGCAATCGCCGAGGCCGGACCTGCGGTCCTGCTGGCTTACGCGGCCGCGGGCACCCTGGTGGTGTTGGTCATGCGCATGCTGGCCGAGATGGCGGTCGCCTCACCGGACACTGGGTCTTTTTCGACTTACGCGGATCGCGCCATCGGCCACTGGGCCGGTTTCACCATCGGTTGGTTGTATTGGTGGTTCTGGGTGTTGGTGATTCCGCTGGAAGCCAACGCGGCGGCGACGATTCTGCACGCCTGGTTCCCTGACATCGGCATCTGGGTGTTCACCCTGGTCATCACCTTGCTGCTGACGGCGACCAACCTGTTCAGCGTGAAGAACTACGGTGAATTCGAGTTCTGGTTTGCCTTGATCAAGGTGCTGGCGATCATCGGCTTTGTGGTGTTGGGCGTTGCGGCGATCTTTGGTCTGCTGCCGAACAGCCAGGTCAGCGGTGTCAGCCATCTGGTCGACACCCAGGGCTTTTTGCCTAACGGCATGGGCGCGGTACTCGCTGCAATGTTGACCACCATGTTCTCGTTCATGGGCACCGAGATTGTCACCATCGCTGCCGCCGAATCGAAAGATCCGGAGAAGCAGATCACTAAGGCCACCAACTCGGTGATCTGGCGGATCTGCCTGTTCTATCTGGTGTCGATCTTCATCGTGGTGGCGCTGGTACCATGGAACGACAGCCGCCTGGCTGAAGTCGGTTCCTACCAGACCGTGCTGGACATGATGGGCATTCCGAACGCCAAAATGATCGTCGATATCGTGGTGCTGATCGCGGTCACCAGTTGCCTGAACTCGGCGCTCTATACCGCTTCGCGGATGCTGTACTCGCTGGGTAAACGCGGTGATGCGCCAGCGGTTGCGACCCGCACCAGCAAAAGCGGCACGCCTTATTGGGCGGTGATATTGTCCACAGCGGCGGCGTTCCTGACCGTATTCGCCAACTACGTAGCTCCTGCTGCGGTGTTCGAATTCCTGCTGGCCAGCTCCGGCGCCATTGCCCTGCTGGTGTATCTGGTGATCGCGGTTTCCCAACTGCGCATGCGCCAGAAGAGCATTGCGGCGGGCGAGCAGCTGTCGTTCCGCATGTGGCTGTTCCCGTACCTGACCTGGCTGGTGATCGTGTTCATCGTCGGCGTGCTGGGGATCATGCTGATGCAGGAAGCTCACCGCGTGGAAATCATCGCCACTGGCCTGCTGAGCATTCTGGTGATCGCTACGGGGATTCTGGTGGCACGTCGGCGTAAGGCCGAGCGCGTGGGGAAGGTTGTGTTGAATTGATCGATTGATCTGCTGCAAACGAAACGGCCGCGATCATCACTGATCGCGGCCGTTTTTGTCTGCCTTGTGACGCACGGGACCTGTAGGAGCGAGCTTGCTCGCGATCCAGTGCGAAGCACTGGCAAAAAGTCTGAATTCAAAACCGATTGAAGGCCGTTCCGGCCTTATCGCGAGCAAGCTCGCTCCTACAGGTGTGCGTTCACACCTACAGGTTTTTCATCAACCCAGAACACGCCGCCTTGTACGCCTCATGCTGATATTTGTTCAGCGAAGCGGGCAGGGCGAAGTCGTGTTTTTTGTTCTGGGCGTTGATGGTTTGCGGCGACAGCAAGGTCACTTCGCAATCGCGCAGCAGCTGGAACACCGTCTCGATCTTGAACGTGGTCGGGCCGCCGGCGAATTCGCCTTTTTTGCTGCGTTTTTTGATCACGACATGGCTGATGCCATTTTCCCGGACAAAACTGGCTATCTGCGTCGCGAAAGCCTTCACGTTGGCCGACTCATCGTCGTCTTCCAGCGCCAGCTTCTTGGTCGCGAGTGGCAAGTGTTCGAGGCCGCCTTGTTGGCGGGTCGCCAACGCGAAGATAGCCTCGCTGCCTTTGATTTCTACACCGCAAATGATCATTAAAGCGCCTTCACTTCATTGCCTTCAGATATAAGGCAGACACTATAGCTCATCGGTGTGTTCATTCCTGCGCGATTGATTCCAGATACTCGGAGCGTTCATCGCTCATGCGTGCCAGGCAGTCGTTTTCGGCGATGGTAAAGGCTTTGCTGCCTGCCGCCGACGGGAAGACTTCAACGGCGCAATCGGCATCGCGCAGCTTTTCCCAGGCGAGCTGGGCGGTCTTGAGTTTGTTGGTGAAATCGTTGAATTGCGTCTTGTTGGCGACGAATTGGCTTTGAACCCGCTTTAACAGATTCTGAAAGTTCTCCTTCAGCAACTCCTCGGCGGTTTCACGGCTGTATTTCGAACATTCGAGGGTTTGCTTGTCCTCATCGACGCCATCGCACGGCGAGACGTCGGGGTTCTGCGCCGCGTGAACGCCAGTGATGCCAGTCGCCATCAGTGCCAAAGCCAGGAATACCGTTTTCATCGAGCCGCTCCGATTCATTGATGGCCTGAATTCTGGCCTAAGCGCGAGCTAAAGAACAGGTTGGCGACGACTGGCCGTGTCGCGTCCCGTCGCCCATTGTCGTTTCTTGACGCTTTCGGCAAACCCCCTGTCGTTTTTGCACCCGGCTCCCCCGAGCCTCAGGCATATGCTGGCCTCAATAGCGCCGGCACACGATTGGCGCATCAACACCTATAAGGGGACAGCCTGATGAGCCCAGCCGAATTGCACGCCGACAGCATCGTTATTGACGGGCTGATCATCGCCAAGTGGAACCGTGAGCTGTTCGAAGACATGCGCAAGGGCGGCCTGACCATGGCCAACTGCACCGTGTCGGTGTGGGAAGGCTTTCAGGCAACCATCGACAGCATCTGCAAAAGTCAGAAGCTGATGCGTGAGAACAGCGACCTGGTGATGCCGGTGCGCACCACCGCTGACATTCGCAAGGCCAAGGAACTGGGCAAGACCGGCATCCTGTTCGGCTTCCAGAATGCCCATGCTTATGAAGACCAGATCGGCTACGTCGAGATCTTCAAGCAGCTGGGCGTGGGCATCGTGCAGATGTGCTACAACACCCAGAATCTGGTGGGCACCGGCTGCTATGAGCGTGATGGCGGGCTGTCGGGTTTCGGTCGCGAAATCGTTGCTGAAATGAACCGCGTCGGGGTCATGTGCGACCTGTCCCACGTGGGCTCCAAGACCTCCGAAGAAGTCATCCTCGAATCGAAAAAACCGGTCTGCTACTCCCACTGTCTGCCGTCCGGCCTGAAAGAACACCCGCGCAACAAGTCTGATGAAGAGCTGAAGTTCATCGCTGATCACGGCGGTTTTGTCGGCGTGACCATGTTCGCGCCGTTCCTGGCCAAGGGCATCGAGTCGACCATCGACGACTACGCCGAAGCCATCGAATATGTGATGAACATCGTCGGTGAAGACTCCATCGGTATCGGCACTGACTTCACTCAGGGTCATGGCCAGGACTTCTTCGAATACCTGACTCACGACAAGGGCTACGCCCGCCGCCTGACCAGCTTCGGCAAGATCATCAACCCGCTGGGCATCCGCACCGTTGGCGAGTTTCCGAACCTGACCGAAACCCTGCTCAAGCGCGGCCATGCCGAGCGCACTGTGCGCAAGATCATGGGCGAGAACTGGGTCAACGTCTTGGCCGATGTCTGGGGCGAATAAGCCACTCACAGTTGTTTGAACATTAATTACCCACTGCCATCTCGCGCAGTGGGCGCCCCCGAATTTCTGGAGTTTGACCCCCATGGCTAAAATCGCCCCGCAACTGCCTATCGAAGTCGACAGCGAAACCGGCGTCTGGACCTCCGACGCACTGCCAATGCTGTACGTGCCACGGCACTTTTTCGTCAACAACCACATGGGCATCGAAGAAGTACTGGGCGCTGACGCCTACGCCGAGATTCTCTACAAAGCCGGCTACAAATCCGCCTGGCACTGGTGCGAGAAAGAAGCTGAATGCCATGGCCTGGAAGGCGTCGCGGTATTCGAGCATTACATGAAGCGTCTGTCGCAGCGCGGCTGGGGCCTGTTCAAGATCCAGGACATCGATCTGGAAAAGGGCACCGCCAGCGTCAAGCTTGAGCACTCCTGCTTTGTGTACGTCTACGGCAAAGTCGGTCGCAAGGTCGATTACATGTTCACTGGCTGGTTCGCCGGGGCCATGGACCAGATTCTCGCCGCCAAAGGCAGCCCGATTCGCACCGTGGCCGAGCAGGTCTACGGCGGTTCGGAAGAAGGCCACGACGACGGCCTGTTCATCGTCAAGCCGCTGTAAGTCGAGGACTGTGTTATGGCTTTCGAAGCGATGTTCCAGCCAATTCAAATCGGCAAGCTCACGATCCGCAATCGGGTATTGAGCACCGCGCACGCCGAGGTCTACGCCACTGACGGCGGCATGACCACCGACCGCTACGTGAAGTACTACGAGGAAAAAGCCAAGGGCGGTATCGGCCTGGCGATTTGTGGCGGTTCTTCCAGCGTCGCTATCGACAGCCCACAAGGCTGGTGGAAGTCGGTCAACCTGGCGACCGACAAGATCATTCCACACTTCCAGAATCTGGCTGACGCCATGCACAAGCATGGCGCCAAGATCATGATTCAGATTACCCACATGGGCCGTCGCTCCCGTTGGGACGGTGATCACTGGCCGACCTTGATGTCGCCATCGGGCATCCGCGAACCGGTGCACCGTGCGACCTGCAAAACCATCGAGCCAGAAGAAATCTGGCGGGTGATCGGCAACTACGCCAGCGCTGCGGCCCGAGCCAAGGCCGGTGGTCTGGATGGCGTGGAACTGTCGGCGGTGCACCAGCACATGATCGACCAGTTCTGGAGCCCGCGAGTCAACAAACGTACCGATGAGTGGGGCGGCAGCTTCGAAAACCGCATGCGTTTTGGCCTGGAAGTGATCAAGGCCGTGCGCAAGGAAGTCGGCCCTGATTTCTGCGTGGGCTTGCGCCTGTGCGGCGACGAATTCCATCCCGATGGCCTGAGCCACGAGGACATGAAGGAGATCGCCAAGTACTACGACCAGACCGGCATGATCGACTTCATCGGTGTGGTGGGTTCGGGTTGTGATACCCATAACACCCTGGCCAACGTCATCCCGAACATGAGTTATCCACCGGAGCCGTTTCTGCATCTGGCGGCCGGTATCAAGGAAGTGGTCAAGGCCCCGGTGCTGCACGCGCAGAACATCAAGGACCCGAACCAGGCGACGCGAATTCTTGAAGGTGGTTACGTCGACATGGTCGGCATGACTCGCGCCCACATCGCTGACCCGCACCTGATCGCCAAGATCAAGATGGGCCAGATCGACCAGATCAAACAGTGCGTCGGTGCCAACTACTGCATCGATCGCCAGTACCAAGGCCTCGACGTTCTGTGCATCCAGAACGCTGCGACCTCCCGTGAATACATGGGCGTGCCACACATCATCGAAAAATCCACCGGGCCGAAGCGCAAAGTAGTGATTGTCGGTGCCGGGCCAGCTGGCATGGAAGCGGCGCGAGTGTCTGCCGAGCGCGGCCATGACGTGACCTTGTTCGAGAAGAAAGAATTCATCGGGGGGCAGATCACTACCGCATCGAAAGCGCCGCAACGTGACCAGATCGCCGGTATCACTCGCTGGTTCCAGCTGGAGCTGGCGCGTCTGAAGGTTGATCTGCGCTTGGGTACGGCTGCTGATCCGGCGACCATTCTGGACCTGCGTCCAGACATCGTGGTGCTGGCCGTCGGCGGGCATCCGTTCCTGGAACAGAACGAGCATTGGGGCGCGGCGGAAGGTCTGGTGGTCAGCAGTTGGGACATCCTTGACGGCAAGGTGGCGCCGGGCAAGAACGTGCTGGTCTACGACACCATTTGTGAGTTCACCGGAATGTCGACGGCCGACTTCCTGGCAGACAAAGGCAGCCAGGTGGAGATCGTCACTGACGACATCAAACCAGGCGTGGCGATTGGCGGCACCTCATTCCCGACTTACTACCGCAGCATGTATCCGAAAGAAGTGATCATGACCGGCGACATGATGCTGGAGAAGGTCTACCGCGAAGGCGACAAGCTGGTGGCGGTGTTGGAGAACGAATACACCGGTGCAAAGGAAGAGCGGGTAGTGGATCAGGTGGTGGTCGAAAACGGCGTGCGTCCGGATGAAGAGCTGTACTACGCCCTCAAGGCCGACTCGCGCAACAAAGGCCAGATCGATATTGAGGCGCTGTTCGCCATCCAGCCACAACCTTGTTTGAGTGAGCCGGGCGATGGGTACTTGTTGTTCCGGATCGGTGATTGCGTGGCACAGCGAAATACCCATGCGGCGATCTATGACGGGCTTCGACTCTGCAAAGACTTTTGACCGCTGTGGATAACTTTGTAAGAGCGAGGTTGCTCGCGATAAGGTCGGAACGGCCTTCAATGGGCTTCGAGCTGTAGCCCATCGCCAGCGCTTCGCACTGGATCGCGAGCAAGCTCGCTCCTACAGAAAAGCACCAAGTACCCCTGTTGGAGCGAGGCTTGCCCACGAAGAAGTCGATGCGTTGTGCCAGACAAACTGCGCAATGGCTTTCGCGGGCAAGCCACGCTCCAACAGAGATCGAATTTCCCTGTGGGAGCGGTGCTTGCCCGCGATGAACGATGACGCGGTTTGCCAGATAAACCGCGGCGCCCTTATCGCAGGCAAGCCCAGCACCTACAGAAGATTAAAAGCCTCGTTGGAGCGAGGCTTGCCCGCGAAGAAGTCGATGCGTTGTGCCAGACAAACTGCGCAATGGCCTTCGCGGGCGAGCCACGCTCCAACGGACAATGAGATTTCCTGTAGGAGCGAGCTTGCTCGCGATAAGGCCGGAACGGCCTTCAATCGGTTACGAATTTGAATCCATTGCCAGCGCTTCGCGCTGGATCGCGAGCAAGCTCACTCCTACAGGAGAAAGCACCGAGCCGCGCCGTAGGAGCTTCACATGCTAAACACCTTGCTTCCCGTCCTGCTGTTCGCTGCTTTAGGGCTTGCTGTCCTTGGGGCGATGAAGCGGGTGATGCTCTGGCGCAACGGCCGGGCATCGAAAGTCGATCTGCTGGGCGGTCTGCTGGCCATGCCCAAGCGCTACATGCTCGACTTGCACCACGTGGTGGCGCGGGACAAATACATCGCCAACACCCACGTCGCCACAGCAGGCGGCGCGGTGGCGTCTATCGTGCTGGCGATTCTGGTGCACGGTTTCGGCCTGCATAACCGCATTCTCGGCTTCGCGCTGCTAATCGCCTCGGCGGTAATGTTCGTCGGCGCGATCTTCATGTTTCTGCGCCGCCGCAATCCACCGGCTCGCCTCTCCAAAGGCCCGTGGATGCGCCTGCCGAAAAGCCTGCTGGCGTTTTCCGCCAGTTTCTTCCTGCTGACCTTGCCGGTGGCGGGCATCCTGCCAGAGGACTTTGGCGGCTGGGTACTGGCTGCGATTCTGGCAGTGGGCGTGCTGTGGGGCGTGTCGGAATTGTTCTTCGGCATGACTTGGGGCGGACCGATGAAACACGCCTTCGCCGGCGCTTTGCACCTGGCCTGGCACCGTCGCGCCGAACGTTTTGGCGGTGGTCGCTCAACCGGCCTCAAACCCTTGAACCTCAGCGACAAAACCGCACCGCTGGGCGTAGAGAAACCCGAGGACTTCACTTGGAACCAACTGCTGGGTTTCGACGCCTGCGTGCAGTGCGGCAAATGCGAAGCGGCATGCCCGGCGTTTGCTGCTGGCCAGCCGTTGAACCCTAAAAAGCTGATTCAGGACATGGTGGTCGGCCTGGCTGGCGGCACCGATGCCAAGTTCGCGGGCAGCCCTTATCCAGGTAAGGCGATTGGCGAACACGGCGGCAATCCCCATCAGCCCATCGTCAACGGTCTGGTGGACGCCGAAACCCTGTGGTCCTGCACCACCTGCCGGGCCTGCGTCGAAGAGTGCCCGATGATGATCGAGCACGTGGACGCCATCGTCGACATGCGCCGCCACCTGACCCTGGAGAAAGGCGCGACCCCGAACAAAGGCGCCGAAGTGCTGGAAAACCTCATCGCCACCGATAACCCCGGCGGTTTCGCACCGGGCGGGCGGATGAACTGGGCGGCGGACCTGAACCTCAATCTGCTCTCTGACAAGCAGTCCGTTGAAGTGCTGTTCTGGGTCGGTGACGGGGCGTTCGATATGCGCAACCAACGCACCTTGCGGGCCTTCGTCAAAGTGCTCAAAGCGGCCAAAGTCGACTTCGCAGTGCTCGGCCTCGAAGAGCGGGACAGCGGCGATGTGGCCCGTCGTCTCGGCGATGAAGCCACTTTCCAGCTGCTCGCCAAACGCAACATCCAGACCCTGAACAAATACAGCTTCAAACGCATCGTCACCTGTGATCCGCACAGTTTCCATGTGCTGAAAAACGAGTACGGCGCATTCGATGGCAATTACCTGGTGCAACACCACAGCACGTATATGGCCGAGTTAATCCAGGACGGCGCGCTGAACCTGGGTCAGCACAAAGGCTCCAGCGTGACGTATCACGACCCGTGTTACCTGGGCCGCTACAACGGCGAGTACGAAGCACCTCGTGAGGTGCTCAAAGCGCTGGGCATTGAGGTCAAGGAAATGCAGCGTTCCGGTTTCCGCTCCCGTTGCTGTGGCGGTGGCGGCGGTGCGCCGATTACGGATATCCCCGGCAAACAGCGGATCCCCGATATGCGCATGGAAGACATCCGCGAGACCGGTGCCGAACTGGTGGCCGTCGGTTGCCCGCAATGCACGGCGATGCTTGAAGGTGTGGTAGAGCCGCGTCCATTGATCAAAGACATTGCCGAACTGGTGGCCGACGCACTGGTGGAAGACGTTATCCCCAGCAAGCCAGCGCCAGCCAAACGTGAACCTGCGGAGGTGCATTGATGAGCGACATCATTAGACGCGACCCGCGCGCCGAGTGGATCGCCCGTAACCGCCTGCACCCGCTGCACGCGGCCATGCAACCGGCACAAACCAGCTGGATGGGGCCTAACGGCCTGATGCGCAAGAATGTGCATGGCCTGGGTTTTATCGGTCCGAATGGCATCAAGCGTATCGACCGCAGCGGCGCACAGCAGGGCGGGGCGGTGAAACGCTCGGCCGTTGCCGACGTGCAACTGCCGCTGCATCAGGTGCCGGAACCGGCCTTCTATATTTGTGTGGTCCCGGACATGGTCGGCGGCCGCTTGAGCGCACACGATCGGGATTTACTCGGCCTAGCCCATCAACTCGCTGGCGCAAGCGGCGCGGTGCTGGCGGTGGTGTTTGGCGAACATAAAGAAAGCACCTTCGCCACGGCGGGGGTGGATCGTCTGTTGCTCCTCGATGGCAATGAATTCGACGGCTACTCACCTGAACAACGGGTGCAGGGCTTGCGGGCTGTGGATAACCAGTTCAGCCCTCGGCACTGGTTACTGCCAGACAGCCGCACCGGTGGTGGCGAGTTGGGCCGACGTTTCGCGGCAAGCCTGGGCGAACGGCCTGCCACCCGCGTCTGGCAGGTGACTGACGACCAATGCATTGGTCGCGCAGGTGCCGGTCGTGAGGATCTGGCTCGACCATTGGCGCGTCTTATTCTGGCCGCTGTGGAATGCGCCGAGCCGGTCAGTGAAACCCGTCATGAGGCTCTGCCGGTGGAGTTATCCACACGTGTGGCGCGCAGTCTGCCGCGTATCGAAGATCTGGGCGCGGTGGCGGTTGATCCGGGCTTGATTCCCATGGCCGAGGCCGAGTTCATTTTCTCCGGTGGCAATGGCGTGAAGGATTGGGACTTGTTCCACCGAACCGCCGCTGCGTTGGGCGCTACCGAGGGTGCCTCCCGTGTGGCGGTGGACGATGGCTTCATGGGACGCGATCGCCAGGTGGGCGCAAGCGGCACGTGGGTGACGGCAAGGGTTTATGTGGCGGTGGGTATTTCCGGCGCGATTCAGCATCTGCAAGGCATCGGTGCCTGCGACAAGGTGGTGGCGATCAACCTCGATCCCGGTTGCGACATGATCAAGCGGGCTGACTTGTCAGTGATTGGTGAAAGCGCGGAAATCCTCAAGGCGCTGATCGAAGCGGTGGAAAACTATCGCAATGGAGCAAAACGAGATGCTGCCTGATCCTCTGAATTCGCCCGTGGATAAAACTCCGCTTCACGTGATCAGTCTGGTCTCCATCGGCGCACACCCGACTTCCGGTCGTCCTCGTCGCGCCGAGCAGGACGCCCGCGCGGTGGAACTAGGCCTGCAACTGGCTGGGGATAACTTGCATGTGCTTCATGCGGGCAATGCCGAGGAGCCCGCGTTGCGGGCGTATCTGGGCATGGGCCTGGATCAGCTGCACGTGCTGGAGCAACCTGAAAACGCCGATGCGTTGCCGGTATTGAGTGATTACATTCGTGAATCCGGGGTGCAGATGGTGCTCGCCGGCAGCCAGGCAGAAACCGGTGAGGGCTCTGGCATGTTGCCGTTTTTGCTGGCGGAAAAGCTCGGCTGGCCGCTGATTGTCGGGCTGGCTGAAGTTGAATCGCTGGAGGGCGGGACCGCCCTGGTGCTGCAAGCGCTGCCTCGGGGCCAACGGCGGCGGCTGAAAGTGCGTCTGCCGTTTCTTGCCACGGTGGATAACGCCGCGCCCAAGCCTCGGCAAAGCGCCTACGGCCCGGCGCAGCGCGGCACGCTCGATGCCGAAGAGGTGGAAATCATCAGTGACGAGCTGCTGACAGGCTCAACCCTGCAACCTGCCAAACCACGGCCCAAACGCTTGAAAGTCATCAAGGCCAAAAGCGGTGCCGACCGCATGAAAGCCGCCACTGCCAAAGCCAGCGGTGGCGGCGGGCAAGTGCTCAAAGGCGTAACGCCTGAAGCCGGGGCCGAGGCGATTCTCAAGCTGTTGATCGAGGAAGGCGTGGTGCGCTGAGCCTGCGGGCAAGCAACAGAACCTCTGTAGGAGTGAGCTTGCTCGCGATCCAGTGCGCAGCGCTGGCAAAAGGGTTTGAATTCAAATCATCCTGAAGGCTGTTCCAGCCTTATCGCGAGCAAGCTCACTCCTACAGGGGCGGTGTTTATCCCCACCCTACAACCATCAATTGCCAGTATTCCCCGGCTCTGACACACTCGCGAATAATTCTCGTTAGTCACCTCTCCTGTATTGAAGGCCTCCGCAATGACGGCGGCCTTTTGCTTTGAGCATAGAAATGAAAAGCCAAACCGTGCGCCGCTGGTCCTTTATCCATACCTGGACCAGCCTGATCTGTACCGTATTTCTGCTGATGCTGGCATTGACCGGATTGCCGTTGATTTTTAGCCATGAAATCGACCACGCGTTGGGCAACGCTCCTGATTTCAAGGAGATGCCCGCCGATACACCGCACCTGAATCTGCAGCAACTGGTAGAGGCCGCCGAGGCGCATCGTCCCGGCGAGGTTCTGCAGTATTTCGGCTGGGACGAGGATGACAGCAACGGCGTCTGGGCCATCATGGCGAAGACGGCAGGCACCGACCCCAATGATTCCCACTCCTTCATGCTCGATTCGCGCACTGGCGAGGCTTTCGAAACCCCGTCCGCCAACGGCGGCTTCATGATGGTCATGCTGCGCCTGCACGTGGACATGTACGCCGGGCTACCGGGTAAATTGCTGCTGGCGTTCATGGGCTTGATGTTCGTTTTGGCGATTATTTCCGGGACGGTTTTGTATGCGCCGTTCATGCGCAAACTCAAATTTGCCACCGTGCGTGTTGATAAATCCCGGCGCATGCGATGGCTCGATCTACATAACCTGATCGGCGTCGTGACCCTGACCTGGGCCTTGGTGGTGGGCGTCACCGGTGTCATCAGTGCCTGCGCCGACCTGATAATCGCCGCGTGGCGCAATGACAGTCTCGCGGCGATGATCGCGCCCTATCAGGACGCTCCGGCATTGACCGCACGTGCTCCCGCGACGCGCCTGCTGGAAATCGCCGAATCGGCAGCCCCCGGCATGCAAGCAGATTTCATCGCTTTCCCCGGCACGCGCTTCTCAAGCGAGCACCACTATGCGGTGTTCCTCAAAGGCAATACGCATCTGACCGCTCACCTGATTACCCCGGTGCTGATTGACGCCAAAACCCTGGAGGTAACGGCTGTGGTCGAGCGGCCGTGGTACATGGATGCGCTGGGCATGTCCCAACCGCTGCACTTCGGTGATTACGGCGGCATGCCGATGAAAATCCTGTGGGCAGTCCTCGATGTGCTGACCATCGTCGTCTTGGGCAGCGGGCTGTATTTGTGGTGGGTGCGCAGGCGGGCGGCGCGTCCAGTCAGCGACGTGCAAGGAGAGGTCGTACAGTGAAGCGGGCCACATTCTGGAAAACCTTTGCCGCGCCTGTCGTCATCGGTGTGCTGATTTCAGCAGGCCTGTTTGCCGCTTTACTAGGCGATGGCTGGTGGGATGCGTTGGCCTGGCTGGGTATGGGCATCGCGGCTGTGCTGAGCATCCGCGGCTTGCTGGCGCGCAGCGGTCAAGAACAGCAGAGCAAAGCAAAGATTGCGGACGTGCGGGACGCTGGCTAGTCTGTAGCGCTGTCTCATTCGAGGAGCACCCATGTCCACGCCGACCATGACGTTGTACTTCAACAAAGCCTCACCGTTCGCACGCAAGGTAGTCATCCTGCTGCATGAAACCGGTCAGTTGGACAGAGTGACGCTTCAAGAGACCGTTTTGACCCCCGTCAATCCGGTTGCTGAACTCAACGATGACAACCCTGCGGGCAAAATCCCCGCCCTGCGTCTGGCCGATGGCAATGTGATCCACGACAGCCGGGTGATTCTCGACTACCTCGACCACCAGCACGTGGGTAACCCGTTGATCCCCCGCGACGGTTCGGCACGCTGGCGGCGTCTGACCCTGGCCTCGCTGGCCGATGCGCTATTGGATGCCGCGTTGCTGATTCGCTACGAACAGGCGCTGCGTCCTGAAGAGAAGCACTGGGATGTGTGGCTGGATAACCAGCAGGAAAAGATCGAGCGAACCCTCAACTATTTCGAGCAGGACGCGATCACTGAACTCAGCTCGACGTTCGACGTGGCCGCCATCAGCGTCGCGTCCGCCCTCGGTTATATCGACTTCCGCCAGCCGGACCTGGCCTGGCGCAGCCGCTACCCGCGCCTGGCTAACTGGTATTTCGAAGTCAGCGAGCGCCCGTCAATGCAGGCGACCAAGCCTTCGGTTTGAGGGATGGACCACAGCAGAATCTGTGGGAGAAAGCTTGCTTGCGAAGACGGTGGCTCGGGCGCAGGTGATGTGTCGGCTGTAATTGCCTCTTCGCGAGCAAGCTCGCTCCCACGGGGGGCATGGGTGTATTAGGAGCTGCCGCAAGGTGCGAAAGCGGTCCACCTGACACACCGCTGTTCGCAGCCTGCGGCAGCCGCTACAGGAGACGGGTCACTTGGGAATCTGTGGGAGCAAGCTTGCTTGCGAAGACGGTGGCTCGGGCGCAGGTGATGTGTCGGCTGTAATTGCCTCTTCGCGAGCAAGCTCGCTCCCACATGAAATTGCGTCAAGGTATCAATCCGCCCCATCAATCACCTTGCGATAAAACTCCCACTCTTTCTCCAGCGCATCGGCCTGGTTCGCTGCCTTGCGAAAGCCGTGGCGTTCGTCGGGGTAGAAGTGGCCTTCGGCGGGGATGCCTCTGGCTCGCAAAGCAGCAAGCATGGCCCGGGTTTGTTCAGGCACGACCACGGCGTCCAGTTCGCCCTGAAAGAAGATCACCGGCACCCGAATCTGGGCCGCATGGAGCAGCGGCGTTCGGGCTTGGTAACGTTCGATGTCCACGGCGGGGTCGCCAATCAGCCAATCCAGGTAGTCGCTTTCGAATTTGTGCGTTGCCACGGCCAGCGCAATCGGGTCGCTGACGCCATACAGGCTGGCACCGGCGCGGAATACGTTGTGGAAAGCCAGGGCACACAGGGTGGTGTAGCCACCTGCGCTACCACCGCGAATGAATGCCTGGTCCGGATTGATCAAACCACGCTTGGCCAGATGCTCGACCACCGCACAGGCGTCTTCCACATCCGCCACACCCCAATTCAGATGCAGGCTTTGCCGATAAGCACGGCCGTAACCGGTGCTGCCGCGATAGTTAAGGTCGGCGACCGCGAAGCCGCGTTGGGTCCAGTATTGAATCTTCGGGTCGAGCACCGGATAGCAGGCGGAAGTCGGGCCGCCGTGGATGAAGACCACCAGCGGCGGCTTCTCTACGGCGTTCATCGCAGGATAGAAGTAGCCATGAGCGTCGCCATCGCCGCTCTTGTAGCGCAGCGTCTGTGGGCAACTGATCTGTTCTGCTGGCAGCGGCGCAACACCACCGGCCAAAACCTGAACGCCATGATCCGCACGACTGATCGCCAGTACAGCTGACGGGCTGATCGCCGAAGCTGCGATGCAATAGATGAACTGATCATCGACTGCCAGGCTACGGAAACGGCTGTACTCGCCGCTGAAATCCTCCAGCGTGCCGTGGCCGTCACGCACGCCTAGCACCCCGACCCCGTCTTGCGACCAGGTGGCAAGGTAGGCACCGTGCTGCAACGGCACCCAACTGCGACCACCCAACTGCCAGGGCGCTGGTGCATGGTCCGCATCGGCCGCTTTGAGGTGGGTCAGGCCAAACGAGCCTTCGACGCAGGGTTGCCAGTAACCGCCCTGATCGCTCAGGCAATACAGGCGGCCCGAGGTGTCGAAACGTGCTTGCTGGATGGATTCTTCTTCGCGGTCGCCTGCCAGGCAGCGCGGCTCGGACCAGCCACCGCTGGCCTGGCGTTTGCTGCTCATCAACAACGTGCTGGTCCAGGGCTGGTGCGGCTTTTGCCATTCGATCCAGGCTAGGCGCTGGCCGTCCGGGCTCATGGTGGGCGAGGCATAAAAATCCGCACCTCTGGCCAGCAGCAGTCGCTTGCCATTGGCAGCGTCAATGCTGACCAGTTGGTGGATGTCCTTGTCTTCTTCAACCGCGAGGATCTGCCCGTTGGCAAAGACCAGATCACCGTAGCGTTTTTTGCCCGTGGTGATGGCTTCCGGCAAGCCTTCTTCTTCGAGCTCGTCCCAGATCAGAGGCTGACGATAAAGCTGCTGATCGCTTTCGTTGACGAACACCACGGCATCGTCGGTCAGGCAGAAAGACCCGCCGCCGTATTCATAAACCCGGCTGCGCACACTGAAGCCTTCAGGCGTCAGGCAAGTCTTCTTGTCTTCGAACCAGCGCCAGATGCGGCTCGCGCCATCTTCAGGCCGATATTCATTCCAGAACAAACCCAGGGGGCTGACCGCCAGCTCGGCGAAATCAACGCCGGCGGCAACCGCCTGGGCTGCGGTGTAGGTGTCAGGATTTGGCGATGAGGCGCGAGTTTCGGTCATTGCGAAAGGCCAGCTGCTCAATGGTTTGGGTAGCATACTCGGCTTCTTCTCGCGCCTGAACAATCATCCCGTGATGAGGCGATTTGCTGCACACCGGGTCGGCATTCGCGGCATCCCCGGTGAGCATGAACGCCTGGCAACGGCAGCCTCCGAAGTCCTTCTCTTTCTCGTCACACGAGCGGCATGGTTCGGGCATCCAGTCGTAACCACGGAAGCGGTTGAAGCCGAACGAGTCGTACCAGATGTGCTGCATCGTGTGCTCGCGCACGTTGGGAAACTGCACCGGCATCTGCCGCGCGCCGTGGCAGGGCAGGGCGGTGCCGTCCGGCGTCACGGTGAGGAAGATGTTGCCCCAGCCGTTCATGCAAGCTTTCGGGCGCTCTTCGTAGTAATCGGGGGTGACGAAAATCAGCTTGCACGGGTGGTTCTCGGCGGCCAGCTTGTCGCGGTATTCGTTGGTGACCCGTTCGGCGCGCACCAATTGGTCTTTGGTGGGCAGCAGACCTTCACGGTTCAAGTGTGCCCAGCCATAGAACTGACAGGTCGCCAGCTCTACGAAGTCCGCTTCGAGGGCGATGCAAAGCTCGATGATTTTGTCGATCTTGTCGATGTTGTGCCGGTGGGTAACGAAATTCAGCACCATCGGGTAGCCGTGCTTTTTCACTGCTCGGGCCATTTCCAGCTTTTGTGCGAAGGCCTTTTTCGAGCCAGCGAGCATGTTGTTCACTTGCTCATCGCTGGCCTGGAAGCTGATCTGGATGTGATCCAGGCCTGCCTCTTTGAAGTCGATGATTTTCTGTTCGGTCAGGCCGATGCCGGAGGTGATCAGGTTGGTGTAATAACCCAGACGTCGGGCTTCGGCGATCAGCTCGGCCAGATCCTGGCGCACCAGCGGTTCGCCACCGGAAAACCCGATCTGCGCCGCGCCCATCTGCCGGGCTTCGCGCATCACCTTGAACCACTGCTCGGTGGTCAACTCCTGGCCTTGCTTGGCGAAGTCCAAAGGGTTGGAGCAATACGGGCATTGCAGCGGGCAGCGATAAGTCAGCTCGGCCAGCAGCCATAGCGGCAGGCCGACCTCGGGCTTGGGTGAAATCTTTATGGCTGACTCGACAGCTGTCGACTCAGACAAGGTCGATCCAGTGTTCGGCACGGGCCACCTCCATGAATTGCTCGACGTCTGCGCCGAGCTCGGGAAAGCCTGGAAATTGCTCATTCAGGGCGTCGATGATCGCGCTCACACTGCGCTGACCATCAATCAGGCCGCCAATGGCGCTGGCGCTCTCGTTGAGTTTGATCATGCCTTCGGGGTAGAGCAGCACATGGCCGTTCTGCGCCGGTTCGAACTGGAAGCGGTAGCCGCGGCGCCAGGTCGGGACTGTTTGTCGATCGAAGCTCATAGGGCGATCCCCTTATGCCAGACACGTTGGTCGGTCACGCTGTGATAAGGCGGGCGGTTCAGCTCGTAAGCCATGGTCATGGCATCCAGCATGCTCCACAAAATGTCGAGTTTGAACTGCAGGATTTCCAGCATGCGCTGCTGGCCTTCGTAAGTGGTGTAGTGCTGCAGAGTGATCGCCAGCCCATGCTCCACATCGCGTCGAGCCTGGCCCAGACGGGTACGGAAGTATTCGTAACCGGTGGGGTCGATCCACGGGTAATGCTGGGGCCAGCTGTCCAGACGCGACTGGTGGATCTGCGGGGCGAACAGCTCGGTCAGCGAGCTGCTTGCCGCTTCCTGCCAGTTGGCGCGGCGGGCGAAGTTCACGTAGGCGTCCACCGCAAAACGCACGCCGGGCAGAACCAACTCTTGAGAGCGCAGCTGATCCGGGTCCAGACCAACAGCCTGACCCAGGCGCAGCCAGGCCTCGATGCCGCCGTCTTCGCCAGGGGCGCCGTCGTGATCCAGCAGGCGCTGAATCCACTCGCGACGGATTTCACGATCAGGGCAATTGGCCAGGATCGCCGCATCCTTCAGGGGGATGTTCACCTGGTAGTAGAAACGGTTGGCGACCCAGCCCTGAATCTGTTCGCGGGTCGCGCGGCCTTCATACATCGCCACGTGGTAAGGGTGATAGATGTGGTAATACGCGCCTTTGGCACGCAAGGCCTGTTCGAATTCAGCGGGGGACAGCGGCGTTGCTTCGCTCATGTCGGCTCCTGGTCAAGATGGCACGGTCCCGTGGGAGCGAGCTTGCTCGCGAAGGGGCCGGTACAGTCGACACATCTTCTGTGTTTGAGACACCGTCTTCGCGAGCAAGCTCGCTCCCACAGGTATCAACGAGCTAAAGTTCGATACTCATCCCATCAAACGCCACTTCGACGTTACGCCGGGCCAGTTCTGCGCGTTCGGGGGAGTCTTCGTCGAGGATCGGGTTGGTGTTGTTGATGTGGATAAGCACCTTGCGCTGGTTGGGCAGGCGTTCCAGGACTTCAAGCATTCCGCCGGGGCCGTTTTGGGCCAGGTGGCCCATTTCCGTGCCAGTGCGGGTGCCGACGCCACGGCGCTGCATTTCGTCGTCGTCCCACATAGTGCCGTCCACCAGCAGGCAGTCCGCACCCACCATCTTTTCCATCAGCGCGTCATCGACCTTGCCCAGCCCTGGCGCATAGAACAGCTTGCCGCCGGTCTTGAGGTCTTCGACCATCAGGCCAATGTTGTCGCCCGGATGCGGGTCGAAACGGTGTGGTGAATAGGGCGGTGCGGCGCTGCGCAGCGGGAAGGGCGTGAAACGCAGATTCGGGCAGGCCGGGATTACAAAGCTGCCTTCAAGCTCGATGCGGTTCCAGTTCAGGCCGCCGTTCCAGTGTTTGAGCATGGTGAACAGCGGGAAGCCGGTGCTCAGGTCTTCATGAACCATGTCGGTACACCAGACCTGATGCGGGCAACCCTCGCGCAGGCTGAGCAAACCCGTGGTGTGATCAATCTGGCTGTCCATCAGGATGATCGCGCTGATCCCGGTATCACGCAGCGCGCGGCCCGGTTGCATGGGGCCGAAACCGGCGAGTTGCGCACGGATGTCCGGCGAGGCATTGCACAACACCCAATTGACGCCATCATCGGAGATCGCGATGGACGACTGGGTCCGCGCATGGGCGCGCAGGCTGCCGTCACGGAACCCGGCGCAGTTCGCGCAATTGCAGTTCCACTGCGGGAAACCGCCACCTGCGGCGGAACCTAGAATCTGGATGTACATGTCAGCTCCAACGGCAAGGCCTGATACGTGGCGTTCTAAAAAAAAGAAGTGTCATAACCATAAAAAAAGCCCCGGCGAACCGAGGCTTTGCACCGCGTTGTCATCAACGGCTTGCGAAGTACATGGTGACTTCGAAACCGATACGCAGATCAGTGTAAGCAGGTTTGGTCCACATAAAAGACTCCTTCTGGGTGATTGCAGCGGTGGGTGGTAAATCGTTAGTACCCCTGCGAGGCGATACGTTCGATGGTCAGGCGGCTATGTTACTTAATTTAACAATTCCTGACTGTCGGATTCATGAACAAAGCTTTTGCAGCTTTGGTAACGATCACGCCTTCGCCCACGGGTTTTCAGGGCTGTTGGTCAGGCACAGCCAGCCACCGGCAGCCTCGTTGAGGTTGACGATGGCATTGGATAAATCGGCTTCGTTCAGGCGACCTAGCGCTTCTCGTAGTTGGGGCAGATATTTGGCGGCCCGCCCTGCCAGATGCGCCTGCCAGAGCAATTCGGCGGCGCTGGCGTTATCCATGCCGTTGATGTCCAGCTGGGTGATCAATGCTTTGGTTTGCGCGCTGACGTCGGCTTCTTCGAGCAATGCGGGCAGGCCGTCCAGAAACCCTTCAATGTGGCGAACCAGCGCCTCGGCCGACGCGCTGGGCGACTGAACGCCAAATAGCAAACCGGAGTGCCCGGCAATCTGTCGGAAACCGCTGAACACCGCGTAGCCCAATTGAAGCTCGACCCGCAGGCGTTGATAAAACGGCCCTTGGACCAGCTGCGCTAGCAGTCGCCAGGTCGCTTCGTCGGCGATAGACGAAGTCGGGGCCGGGCAGAACAGCAGGACTGCGTTTTCCGATGAATCCGAGGGTTCGGCCTGCCAGTGTTTTCCAGCGGGCAAGGCTTTGACCTGGATCGGTCGTGTGTGTTTTACACCCGGTGTCTTGTTCAAAGCGGCATCGCAGTTCAACGATCCCGATATAAAGCTTATCCAGCGGGTCGAAGCCCAGAGGCGTTTCATGTCGGTTATTTGTGCGCCCGCTTCGGCACCCAGATAGCGATCTGGCAGGATTTTAAGCAGCTGGCGTATTGGGATCAGTGGCGGTTCGGGATTGTGCTGGCTCTGGGGCTCATCGCCCGGGCGATTCAGCAGAGCAAATACATGCTTCAGAATGTCCGGAATGGGCGCTGTGATACCGCATAGCTTCAACTGCCAGTAATTGCCATAAGCCGTGAATGCCAGATCCACCCCTGCTTGTTTTGCGTCGTTAACTAGCGGGCACAGGCTGTGCTCGAACCGCCGCCAAAGCGTGGGCTGCGGGCATTGCAGCTGCCAGCGCAGGTACACAGCGCCTTCAGTGCCGTCGCTTACTGCGCTGAGGAAGGGATTGGGTTTGGGTAGTTGCCAGTCGATCGTTGCCGTTTGCGTGTCGGGTTGCAGCTGATAAAGCAACGCGATCAGCGCCACGCAGCCTTGGTCGGACAAGCCCAGCGGCCTATTGCGCGCATGGTGATTCGCCAGGTCGAGCGCGCCGCTGCTGTCCAGGCGTCGTTGGGAGAGGCGGTTGTATTCTTCGCGTAGGGTGGGCCAGGTGGTTTTGAAGAATTGGAACCAGTCCAGAATTGGCGTCGACGCCATCGCGGGCAAGCGCGCTCCTACGGATGAAACGCATTCCCCTGTAGGAGCGCGCTTGCCCGCGATATCGTTCTTATTGGCGACGCTAATTAAAGCCTGCCCCGCAAACTGATAAACCCCCTCTGCATTCAGCGCCCCAACCCCCTCTGCACGGCTGCCATTGATGGCATGGCACAAAAACGCCACGGCCTCATCAGAACCCGCTGGCAGACCTTCGAATGCAAAAAGATCACATGGCATCACGGACCCGCGCTCAATCAGCCTCGGCGGGCTCTCTTGCTCAACCTTCACCCCTGCAGCGAAATACCCGCCACAACCCGTCGCCAACCCCCGCAACTCTTCCAGCGATTGCGGCCCGGCCAGACACAAGGTCATTTGTCCGGCTTGATAAAACCGCCCATAGAAATCCCGTAGAGCCTGCTGAAACCCCCGATCCGGCACCCGCAAGCTGTAGCGATTACCCGCATGAAAGCCGCGCAGAGGATGGCGAGCTGACAGGCCTTGCAGCCGCTGCGTTTGCTGACGAGAAGCGGCATCTCGCGACCAGGCAATGAACTCGGCGTGCAGCACTTCTCGTTCGCGCAGTTGATCGTCGAGCGTCATGCGTGGATGGCTAAGCATGTCGCACAGCCGTTCCAGCCCCTGCGCGAAACTTGCGACGGGCAGTTCGAAAAAGAAGTCAGTGGTCCGCTCCCGGGTGCTGGCATTGATCTGCCCACCGTGGCGCTGGACGAAGCGCATCAGCTTTTCGTCTTCGGCAAAGCGCTCGGTACCGAGGAAGAAGAGATGCTCAAGAAAATGCGCCAGCCCCGGCCAGGCGGCTGGCACATCATGACTCCCCGCCGCCACCCGCAACGACGCCGCACAGCGCTTGAGCCGCGGGGCGTGGCACAACACGACATTCAGGCCGTTGGCGAGGGTCAGGTGTTGGGTGGTGGGGAGAGGCATGAGCGTTCCGGTTGGCATGGTCGGGTCATGCTAACGCGGTAGTCCAGTGGGAGCGAGCTTGCTCGCGAAGAGGCCAGTACATCCGACATATGTCTGTGACCATAGCGCCGCCTTCGCGAGCAAGCTCGCTCCCACGGGTCTAGCGATCACTCAAACCTATATAAAACCCAGGCCTGCGGTCATTGAAGTAGGTATTGATCGAACGCGATTGCTCCATCAACTGCCGATCCAGGGTGGCGAAGATCAGCGCTTCATCCTGTGCGGCAAGGGCCAGGCGGCTGCCGTCCGGAGCGCAGAGGCTGCTCAGACCGCAATAGTGAATCTCGCCCTCACTGCCGCAGTAATTGGCGTAGGCCACGTAGCACTGGTTTTCGTAGGCCCGGGCACGGATGGTGACGTCGGCGACGAAATCGTAAGGCGCCATGTTCGCAGTCGGCACCAGAATCAACTCGGCACCGGCCAGCGCCAGACGCCGGGTATTTTCCGGAAACTCCACGTCGTAGCAGATCAGAAAGCCCAGCCGCCAGCCGTTGAGTTCGACTATCGGGAAGCGATCTTCTCCCGGCATGAACATCGCTTTGTCCAGCTCGCCATACAGATGGGTTTTGCGGTAGTTGCACAAGGTCTGGCCGTGGCTGTCGATCAGCTGGATCGAGTTGTACACCTGCTCGTCGGCGCTCAGTTCGGGGTAGCCGTAGAGGATCGCGATGCCATGCGCCTTGGCAATCGCCGCAATATCGCCTGCTGCAAAACCATCGTTGGATTGCGCCAGGGCGCGGGCGGCTTCGGCACCTATGTTGTAGCCGGTGAGGAACATTTCCGGGCAGACCAACAAATCCGCGCCTTGCGCCGCTGCATCGTGCGCTTGCTGTTCCAGTCGCTGCAGATTGCCGCCGACGTTTAGCGGCAGCGGCGGGCATTGGTACAAAGCGATGCGCATGGTGGTGCCTCTTGTTCAGTCAGCCAGAGCGATAGGGCCGATTTCGTCGAACACATCGCCGGGGCCCGGGTTGTCAGCGTGAGTCTTGCCGCCGAAATGGGTCATGATGCCCCAGACCGCGTTCAATGAGGTCTGTACCGCGCCTTCGACCCAGGCAGGTGTCCAGGAAACATCGTCACCGGCGATGAACATACCGCGCTGTTCCACGGGCATGTCCTGCTGCATGAAGTGCGCGTACATACGCTGGTTGTAACGGTAGTGGCCCGGCAACGCGCCTTTGAAGGCACCGAGGAAATGCGGGTCTGACTCCCAGGAAACCGTGATAGGGTCGCCGATGATCCGCGCCGCGATGTCGACTTTAGGGTAGATCTTTTTCAGGGCATCGAGCGCCAGCTTCACACGCTTTTCGATGGGCTGCGGCAGCATCTTCAAGGCATCGCTCATCCATGAATAGGACAGGCAGATCACACCGGGCTTGTCGTCGCCGTTATCGAACAGATAGGTGCCACGTGTCAGGCGGTCGGTGAGGGTCATGCTCATCAGGTCGCGACCGGTTTCCGGGTCCTTGTCTTTCCAGAAAGGTCGATCAACCATCACGAAGGTTTTCGACGATTGCATGTAACGCGTGCGGTCCAGTGCCATCCACATCTTCTGCGAAAACAGCGACTCCTCGCACTCGATCTGAGTGGTGAGCAACCAGCTTTGGCAGGTGGTCAGGACCGCGGCGTAATGGCGGGTATCACCCCAGTTATCAGTGACAGCCAGCTGGCCGTCTTCTGCGCGGGCGATGCGTTTGACGCCCGCACGCGGCGCGCCGTGGTGCAGCGACGACAGGCTGGTGCCTTGCGGCCAGTGAGCGCAGCGATCCGGCACGTGTCGCCAGATGCCCAACGGCACTTGCTCGACGCCGCCGACGATCAGGTGCTGGTGGTCGTCGCAATTGGTCATAACCACGCGGAAGATTTCCAGCATCGAGTTGGGGAAGTCCGAATCCCAGCCGCCGGTGCCAAAGCCTACCTGGCCAAACACTTCGCGATGGTAAAACGACAGCTTGGCGAACGCTTTGGAGGTGGCAACGAAGTCATAGAAAGTGCGGTCGTCCCACAGCGGCACGAGGGTGTTCCACAGTTCCTTGAGGCGCGGCACGTCGCGGTCGCGAATGGCTTGCTGGATCTCTTTGAAACCCGAGCCCGCTTCCAGCGCGTCCGCCCAGGCGTCGGCCACTTCCTGGAACATCGCTGGCAAATCGGCCAGGGTCTGCGCGTAGTAAGTGACGCCTTCCAGATCGATGACCGTGCTGCCGGAGGCGCCAGTCAGCGGGTTCGGGAAGGGTTTGGATTCCAGGCCCAGTTTATCGACGTAGTGATAAAACGCCGTGGACGACACTGGAAAGCGCATGCCGCCCAACTCCGCGACGATGCCATCGGTGCCCTGAAATGCCTGAGAGCGCAAACGGCCGCCCATCTTCGACGCTTCGTAGATCACCGGTTTGAGGCCCAGTTTCATCAGCTCATAAGCGGCGACCAGTCCAGCAATGCCAGCGCCAACGATCGCCACTTCCTGACCATGATTCTCCACCGGAATACTGCCCAGCCCGGCCGGATGCTCGATCCAGTCGTCAAAGGCGAAGGGGAAATCCGGGCCGAAAATCGTGATCGGCTTCTTACCGTCTGCGGGGTGGCGATTGTTTTTCATGAACTGACCTGGCCGATGCGCGAAAGGGGACAGTCTAGACAGGAGTGAAGACGTTAATAAGACGCAAAGTGTCGTCGTTATGGAGTGGTTTTGTGCGATGTGACGACCCTGCTGAGCACTGTGACTTGTTGGAGCGAGGCTTGCCCGCGAAGAACGATAATAGGGTGTGACAGGGGAAACCGATGTGCCTGGTTCGCGGGCAAGCCTCGCTCCAACAGACTGCGCGAGCCTACACCGGCTGCCCCCGATCAATCTTGCTGCTGAGAATGATCGAGGTAGTGGTCTTCTCAACGCCATCAACACTGCCGATCAGATCCAGCAATTGGTCCAGCTGTTCTGGCGAATCAGTGCGCAGCCAGGCGACGTAGTCGAACTCGCCACTGACAGCACACAGCTGCTGGACTTGCGCCAGGCTGCTGAGGCGGCGCAGCACTTCTTTGCCTGAGCGCGGTTGCACGGTGATGCCGACGTAAGCCTGCAAACCACCATCAACCACTCGCTGACTCAAGCGCACGCCATAACCGGTGATCACCTTGGCGCTTTCCAGCCGTGCCAGCCGGGACGTGACTGTGGTGCGGGCGATACCCAGCTGGCGGGCGAGCATGGCCACGCTTTCCCGGGCGTTAAGCTGCAAGGCCGCGATCAGCTGGCGGTCGATTTCATCAAGGACGGGCGGGCGCGTGGTGGACAAGAGCATCTCCTTCAGGGCAGTGGGCATCTTACCTGTGGGCGCGAGAAATGGCTTGGCGCGAACTAAAACGATGCATGGGGATTCATTGTGGTGCGCACGACTGCCAGTCGCTAATCCACTTAATTAGGGCTTTGTCCGTTAAGCGATGCTATCTGTCTTGCCAGCGCTAGAGCGATAAATCATCCGGGCGTAGAGTGATTGCCGTTGATAAACAAGTTGTAAGATTCCGGGAAGTTCTAATGCCGTTATTTCGATCTTTGCATCGGAAGTTATAGGTGTGGGCGCAGGTTTTATTTGCTGATTATTTTCGACTTTATTGAGCGGATGGATTGCTAGCGATTGGCATGGGCCTTGCTGAACAGGTGTTATTGACCACCTGCACAGTGAGGTTTGTTATGGACAGCAAGACGCTTACATTAGAGCAGCCATTAGTCGGGGCTTTCAGCTCTCGCTGGTATCAATTGGTTATTGGTCTGGTTTGCATGATGGCTATTTCCAGTCCGCAATACGTCTGGACTTTATTTACCGGCCCTCTGACTCAAAAGTTGGGTGTGTCTCTGGCTCAGGTGCAAATAACGTTCTCACTGTTGATCATCTTGCAGACGTTTTTCTCTCCAGCCCAAGGCTGGTTGATTGATCGGTTTGGCTTGCGAAAACTGATTGCGACCGGCTGTGCGCTTTCCGGCCTTAGCTGGGTATTGGCCAGCCAGGCTAACTCCCTCACTTCGCTGTATCTGAGCTACGGTCTTCTCGGCGGCCTGGGCACCGGCATCGTGTATGTCGGGATTGTCGGGCTGATGGTGCGTTGGTTCCCTGACCGTCGCGGGCTTGCCGCAGGCGCCGTCGCGGCGGGTTACGGCATGGGCGCGATGCTCACCACTTTCCCCATCAGCAACAGCCTCAAAGATGTGGGCATGGAAGCCACGCTCATGACCTTCGGCGTGATCCTCGGGATCGTCGGCTTGCTGGCTTCGCAGTTCCTGCGCCAGCCACCGGCACAACTGGCCGAGCAGCCGGTGCCGATCGTGGGCAAGGTCGTCGCAGACATGGCGCCGCGGCAGATGCTCAAGACACCGATTTTCTGGCTGATGTTTGCCATGTTCACCATGATGTCCACGTCCGGGCTGATGGTGACTTCGCAAATGGCCAGCTTCGCCAAAGACTTCGGCATGACCAACGTAATGGTCATGGGCATGGCGGCGTTGCCGTTGGCATTGACCATCGACCGCATCTGCAATGGCCTGACCCGCCCTCTGTTCGGCTGGATCTCCGACCGTTGGGGCCGGGAAAACACCATGGCCTTTGCTTTCTTCTTCGAAGGCGTTGCCATGACACTGTGGTTTTTGACGATTGATAACCCGGTCCTGTTTGTGCTGCTTTCCGGCGTTGTATTCCTGGGCTGGGGGGAAATTTTCTCACTGTTCCCGTCGACCCTGACTGACACTTTCGGCGCCAAGAACGCCACAACCAATTACGGCTTTCTTTACATGGCCCAAGGCATCGGCTCAATCTTCGGAGGGCCGGTCGCCGCGCTGCTGCATCAGTACACCGACAGCTGGATCCCGGTATTCACCGTGGCGATCAGTTTCGACATCATTACCGCCGCGCTGGCTTTCTTCGTGCTCAAGCGTATGCGCCGCAATTGGCTGGCGAAGAACGCCCATGGCCTGTAAATCAAGGACTCTGCATGCTTAATACAACCCTTGCCGCTCGTGGAATTGCCGTTGCCCCACATAGCCTGGCCGCTCAGTCGGCCTTGGCAGTCTTGCGCGATGGCGGCAATGCCGTCGAGGCGATGGTCGCCGCTGCGGCTTCGATTGCGGTGGTGTATCCGCACATGAATAGCCTGGGGGGCGATGGCTTCTGGCTGATTGTTCCTCCAACAGGTGAGCCGATTGCCATTGATGCCAGTGGCCCGGCTGGGAGTCTCGCGACCCTGGAACGCTATGCGGGGATGACGCGCATTCCGATTCGCGGTGCAGGTGCTGCGTTGACGGTGGCCGGGACGGTGGGCGGATGGCAGGAGGCCTTGCAGGTGTCTGCGGAGCTGGGCGGCCAGTTACCGCTGTCACGGTTGCTGGCCGACGCGATTTATTACGCTGAGTCAGGCATCCCGGTCACGCCTTCCCAGCATCTGGCAACAGCCAGCAAAAAGGCCGAGTTGCAGGATATTCCCGGTTTCGCCGATACCTTTCTGCACGACGGGGAAGCGCCAGCAGCGGGCAGCCTGTTCAAGCAGACCCGACTCGCCGCGACCTTGCGCACCTTGGCCGAAGAAGGCTTGGGCAGTTTCTATCGCGGCTCTCTGGCGGACTCCATAGCAGAAGATCTGCACACAATGGGTTCGCCCGTGACCCGTAGCGATCTGGCCGATTACCGAGCCAAACGGGTGCGTGCGTTAACCCTCAAGCACAGCGCGGGGACGGTGTTCAATCTGCCCCCGCCGAGCCAGGGGCTGGTTTCGCAACTGATCCTCGGGGTGGCCGATCATGCCGGGTTGAGCCAATGCACTCCAGACAGCGCCGATCATATTCATACCCTGGTTGAAGCGACCAAGCTGGCGTTCGCGGTGCGCGATGAGCACATCACCGATCCGGAACACATGACTATCGATCCGCAAGCCTGCCTTGGGCCGGACTACCTGCACCATCTGGCCCAGCGCATCGATCCTCAACATGCGGCAGTGTGGGGCGAGGGCAAAGGGCCCGGCGATACGATCTGGATGGGCGTCATTGATGACAGCGGTCTTGCCGTCTCATTTATCCAAAGCATTTATCACGAGTTCGGCAGTGGCGTGGTGTTGCCTGGCAGCGGGCTGAACTGGCAGAACCGTGGGGCATCTTTCAGTCTTGATCCTGGCCATTTGCTGACCTTGCGACCCGGCAAGAAGCCTTTCCACACCTTGAATCCGGCAGCGGCTCGCCTGAATGACGGACGACTGCTGGTTTACGGAACCATGGGTGGCGATGGCCAGCCACAGACCCAGGCAGCGGTGTTCAGCCGATACGCCGTGTTTGGTCAGTCGTTGCAGCAGGCGGTGACCGCGCCGCGCTGGTTGTTGGGCAGAACCTGGGGCGACAGCAGCGACACGCTCAAGGTTGAGTCCCGCATCGCGCCTGAAGTCATCGCCGATCTGCAACAGCGTGGCCATGAGGTCGAAGTGCTTGGACCATTCACCGAGACCATGGGCCATGCGGCAGCGGCAGTGCGCTTGCCGAATGGGTCATTCGAGGGGGCGTTCGATCCGCGCAGCAATGGGGCTGCGGCGGGGTATTGAAAGATTTCTGTAGGAGCTGCCGCAGGCTGCGAATTGCGGTGTGTCAGGCATACCGCTTTCACAGCCTGCGGCAGCTCCTACAGGATATTGTGGTTGTTAAAACTCAATCGCCGGCAGCTGCTGCTCAATCACCCCAAGCCAACCCATGCCCGCATAGGTCTCGAAACCTGGTGTCAGGCAATAACCCTGAATCAGGCTATTGGGCAATGTTCGATAGCCGCTGGCCTGCCCGGCTTTGGTCTGCAGGTCAACGCTTTGCCCCAGATGGCTCTGCGCATCCGAGCTGGCAATGATTTTGTGGTTGGCGTCGACCATCATCACCCGGGTTCGTGAGCGCTCTTCGTCGCTCAAGCGCACGCCGTTGATGACCGAGTCGGCCTGGCTTTTCCAGTCGAAGAAAATCCCGATCACCCCAATTACCGGCGCTTGTTTGCCTGCGTTGGCGCGCACGGCTGCGCTGAAGGCACAGGTCGGTGCGCCGTTGAGCAGCGGCTCTATGGCAACCTCTCCCGCGAAATACTGGTCGCCCGACGAGTGTCGCAGTGCCTGTTTGAACCATGGCGCATCTGCCACATTGGCGCCGATGACTTTGCCAAAGCTGTCCGGCCTGCCCGACGCAATGACGCGGCCGGTGTAATCGGCCACCCAGATGTCGAGGTAGACGGTGTAGCTGTCGAGAATGATCCCAAGGCGTTCGCTCGCATGGGCGCAGGTTTCCGGGCTTTGAGTGGTCAATACATCGACCAGCGAAGCATCTGTTGCCCACCAGCGCACGTCACAGGTGCGCTCATACAAATTGCGGTCGATGATCTCGATCAGGTTCAGCGAAAGATCCGCCAGGCGCTGGCCGCGAACATCGAAACACATGCTTTTGCCCAGTTCAGTGAGCTCGTTGACGGATGCCTGCAAATCCTGGGTCAGGCCACTGGCGATCTTGGAGATCCGCTCAGAAATATCCTTCACTTCTTCGGCAACCACCGAAAAGCCCAGACCTGCCTTGCCCGCATGTGCAGCTTCGATCAGTGCGTTGATAGCCAGTAATCGAGTCTGGCGAGTGATCATTTGTATATCGCTGACACCGCGAGTAGCCAGCGCTTCCACTTCCCGGGAGAGGGTGACGATCCGTTCAGGTTCGATCATTTTCGTTCTGCTTCAAAGGGTTAATGTTTGCGGCAGCTTTCACATCAAATATGTGACAAAAATAATATTATTCGGGCGCTATTAGTTGCCCCGTTTAATGCGCAAATACCTGAGCTTAAAGTCAACTAAAGTTTGCGAGATGGCATCCTGCCTTTATGCAAGTTAGCGCAGATTCAATAGGCTGTCATCTGTGGTTGACGTGGCATCTTGAAAGATTAAATACCTGCAATAAAAGATAAATTAACTGCCTGATTTAAATGTATTTTCTGTGGGGGCGCCTGCGTGGTCAGGCAACGTCCTGCCGCGCAGCAAGTCGTGGACTTGTGGGAGCGAGCTTGCTCGCGAAGGCGGTGTTCAGGCTCAAATGGATACTCAGGAATTCTGACCCCTTCGCGAGCAAGCTCGCTCCCACAAAAATCAACTGCATTCAGCCAGTTATATTTTTCAGGAGCGCACGCGCAGAGGGGGCTCAGAACTTCCAGCGACGTGAAGTCTTGGCCAATCGCTGCTGCAAGCCATCGATATTGATTGCCAGCTGGGACATCAACAGATGGTAGGCGGTGAGTTCGCCGGGCAGTGCTGCCGCAGGCATGGGAAGGGTTGTCTCGGTCGCCCGTTGCAGGCGCTCCGTGGCGCCGGTCTGCAGAGCGCGGGCCATGCCCACCAGCTGGCGGCGGGTCTGGCGATACTCGGCGTCCAGGCGCTCTTTCCACTCAGGGCCGGCGACGTTGTCGATATCGGCGGGACGAATATTGGCCAGGATTTCGAGGGTGCTCAGGCACATGCGGAAGTGCCCTTGAATGGCATCAAGTTCAACCATGGAGATTCGCACTTCCTTGGAGACCGAAGGCATCAGCGAGCGCAGTTGCAACATGGTGTTGTTGAGGCGAGTCATCAGCTTGCGATGATCATCGGCGGCAGTTACCTGGCCATGGATGATGCGGCCATAAACTTTCGCACAGTCTCGTAAACCACTGGCCAGGTTATAGCGCCAGGAGAAAACGGCGTACAACGGCAGGGCAAACGAAAACGCCAGGGCCAGCGCGATACCAATCAGGATATCCACGGTGCGCCACAGGCCATCGCTGATCGGGTTGTAGCCGTGACCGGCGACGATAAACAGCGTGATGGCCGAGAGCAGCGCGGTATACCCGCCCTTGCCAATGGCGTGATACGCAAAGAACCCGCACATCACCGACATCATCGCGTAGGTCAGCAGCGGCATCTGCAGATAACCCTGCTGCACCACCACCAAGAGTCCAAGCCCCGCACCTATCAACGTTCCATAAGCTCGCTCGACAGACTTCTTGCGGATATTGCCGTGATGCTGCAAGCCGCCAATCACGATCAACATCGTCACCGATGCCCATTCCCCGTGTGGGAGGTTCAAGCCAGTGGTCAACAGAATCGTCACCAGCAAACCCACCGCAATCCGCGCGGCATGGATCAGGCGTGCATGTCGAAAGCGTCGATAAGGGTCCAGCACCGGTCGTAAAACGCGGCGCAACCAGAAAGGCAAACGGAGAGAGCGGGAAGTCATCATGCGTAAAAGACCGCGAGGATTGGGATTTGATCCCGTAACAGACGAGAGCGGATGTCAGTAAGCCACAGTTAATCGGTGATTTGTGTCAGGTGTTTCGTGTTCACGGCAGAGCGAGAGCGTGCGGCAGCGAATTGTTTCATCACATGTGAGGAGTTGCTAGTGGCTGGTTTTAGGCGTAGCGTGCGTCTCCATCACATGTGATGCCTTGGAGGGCGCTCAGATGGCTCGGAAAACTTCAACCGACTACATGCGTGAAATGCGCGCACGGCTGACGGCTGCCGGGTACGTGAAGAGAGAACTCTACGTGCTTCCTGAAAACGCAGAAGTGCTAAGAAACGTCGAAAAAGTCTTACGCCAACCCTACATGGGTAACCGCATCAAACTGGAGGGATTCATGAGCGAAAATATCAACTGGACAATCGATACGCTCCATTCGGCCTTTGTCGAACTGGATGTGGTGAAAAACAACGAAATCGAATTGACCCTCGTCCAGGGTGCAGAACCTAGCTTGAGTGTGGCGATGAATAACTTCGGCGGTCTGCCGATCATCATCGCGATTGCCGGCGACCAGATCCTGGTGGATTCGGTGCTGGTCTACGCCTCGCAAGTCAAAGACGTGGCGGCCTTCAACGACGCAGTGCTGCGCAGCCGGGACATTTTCCCACTGTCCTCGATTGGCATTGAAACCATGCCTAACGGCGAAACCGTCTACAACATGTTCGGCGCGCTCAGTGCGGCCTCCTCGCTGACGGTCATCGTCCATGAGGTGTTCACCCTGGCGGATAACGTGATTCGCGCCGCTGATGCCTACGAAGATTTTCTAACAGTCGATCCACAGTAATCAGGAGACAGATCAATGAGCCTTTGGAAAAAAATGGTGACCGCTCTCCGTGGTGGCGCCTCGGAAGTTGGCGAGGCAATCGTCGACGCACAAGCACTGCGCATTCTGGATCAGGAGATTCGCGATGCCGATGCCTCGATGCTCGCCGCGCGTAATCAGCTGATTCAGATCAAAGCCAAACACAAGCTGTCCGTACAGCGTGTGGACGAACACGACAAGAACATCGCGAACTGGGAACAGAAAGCCATCGCCGCCATGAACAAGGGCGAAGAAGGCCTTGCTCTGGAGTGCGCGGAGAAAGTCTCCGAACTGACCGCCCTGCGCGATCAGGAGAAGGCAGCGGCTGATCAATTCGGGATTCAGGTCACCAAGCTCACCGCTCAGGTCACCAAGGCTGAAAGCCAGATCAAGGGCCTGCGTCAACAGGCTGATATGGCCAAGGCACGTGACAGCGTACAGAAAGCCCAGATCAATGCCGCTGCCGCGACTGGCGGTGCCAATGGCCGACTGGAAACAGCAGTGGGTTCGCTGGCGCGTATCAAGGCGCGTCAGGACGAGCAGGATGCCAAACTCGAAGCCGCTGAAGAACTGGCAGATGCCGCCAATGGCGGTGATCTCGAGCGTCGTCTGCAAGATGCCGGCATCGGCGCGAAAACCGGTGGCGCCGCTGACGTGCTGGCCCGCTTGAAAGCGCAAAACCAGGGTGGCAGTGCAGGTCAGTAAAGACCGTCGAAAAAGGGGCAGGCGGATATCCGTTTGCCCCTTTTTTGTCTGGGCTTTATCCAGCGCCAGGGTGGGGAGGGCTACATGAATATCGGAAATGGACTACGCATTATTCTTGGCCTCGCCGCTTTGATGATCGTGACGCAGGTGGTTAACTCTCTAACCGCTAACAGCCTGTTACAGCACGGCCTGATCCCTCGGACGCTGGCCGGTCTGCAGGGCATCCTTTTTTCACCATTCCTGCATGGCTCGGTGCGTCATTTGCTGAGCAATCTTGTGCCGTTTATTGTGCTGAGCTGGCTGGTGGCGACTGAAGGCGTGCAGCGTTATGTGCGTGTGGCGCTGCTGGTTGGGCTGGTGGGTGGTCTGCTGGTCTGGATAGTCGGCCGACCGACGATTCACGTGGGGGCCAGCGGTCTGATCTTTGGGTTATGGGCTTATCTGTTGGCGCGGGCATGGTATCAGCGCAGCCTGGTCAGTTTTGCCATCGCGCTGATTACGCTGTTGGGTTATAGCGGATTGATTTTGGGCTTCATCCCGGTGCCAGGGGTTTCGTTTGAATCGCACCTCGCGGGCGCTGTTGCCGGTATCTTCGTGGCCTGGCTGATGCACTCGAAAGCGCTCGTTGAGAACCCGTCGGTATGAGCATTTCCGGGTTGAACAGCTGTCCGCTCTTCATCCTCCAGCACACATGAAATGGAAGGAATCGCATTATGAGTTGGATCAAACGAGCTTTAGGCCTGGCGCCGCCAAAACCGCCTGCGGGCTCCTTACCCCTCAGTGGCGCAGGCTTGCTCACACCGTTTGGCCTGGCCTCCGGGCGCATGCTGGATCTGGATGACTCGCTGAAGCTGCTACTCGACGGGCACTCGGAACTGGTCGTGCCCAATGAAGAAGTAGTCTGGTCTGTAGGTCATGTTGACCTCGGGCAGTCCATCCGTCTGGTGCGCTTCTATTTCGAAGATGAAGATTACTGGATGCAGGTCATGATGAATGGTCCCGCGGCGGAGGACGTTCAGGACATTATCCTGTTCGGCTACAGCAGCGTCGTGACCATCAACAGCGAGTCTGAACTGAAGCGTCTGGTCGGGCCTGAATCCAGAATCGGACTGCCGCTGTACGAGCACGACGGCTGGGAATACGAGCGTCAGTGGGGTACGGAAGCAGGGCAGACCGAACTGACCCCGATGACCGAAGCTGTCAGCAATCCTGATGGCAGCTACCGTATCGAACACCTGAGCATGCTTTACGCGCGTGACACGGGCTTGATTGATCGCCGCGAGTTTTTGCTGCTGTCGGTTGAAGAGGATGAAGAGGGCGTGGTTTCTCTCACCACTTCGGTTGGCGTCACGCTGCAGTCTACTGACTTCACCGTCATCTAAAAGGAAGTAAAAATGCTTGATGCGCTAAGTTTGTCTCTCAGCTTTCAATCGGTGCTGAGCTTCGTGATCTACATCATTGTGGCGGGGGGCTTGTTCGGCCTGTTCCAGATGGCCTATACACGGCTGACACCGCACAAGGAATTCGTTCAGATTCGTGAGGGCAATGTCGCTGCGGCGGTTGCGCTGGGCGGCGCATTGATTGGTTTCGCACTGCCTGCCAGCAACGTGATTACTTACAGCATCAGTGTGCTGGACGTAGTGATCTGGGCAGTCATCGCGGCCGTCGTGCAATTGTTGGCATTCACCGCTACCAACTTTGTTCTTAAAGACCTCTCGGCTCGCATCACCCGGGGCGAACTGGCCGCTGCCATCTATGCAGCCAGCGTCTCGATCAGTGTCGGCTTCCTCAATTCGGCCTGCATGACGCCGTCGACCTGATTGCCCGTGATCGAAAGGAGTATTCGATGAGACGTAGTTCCTTGAAGCTGGTTCTGGCCAGCACGCTTCCGCTGGCACTCAGTGCATGCGGCAAGTCCGACACGGTGGATGTCACCGCGCAACAGACGTTTCCAACGGTACAAGCCTGCGTGGATCAGAAGATTCCCGTAGATGTGTGCTCGGATGCCTACATGACGGCCTTGGCAGATCACCGCCGCATCGCACCAACCTACGACAACGCGGCCGCGTGTGAGGCAGACTTTGTTCCCGATTACTGCCAGCAGAACTCGGATGGCAAGTTCACTCCCAAACTCGGCGGTTTTCAGCTGGAGCTTTCCGGCCAGTTGCCCAAATCCCAGGTCGATGCGGCCAACGCTCAGGCCGGTCAGTCCGGTGGTTCAGGTTTCGCCAGCTCGGGCGTCAATGGGTTTCTGATGGGCATGCTGGTCAGCAACATGGTCAGTAATATCGGTGGTGGCGGCCGCTACAACTCTCAGCCGGTCTATCAGGAGCGTGATTCGCGCGGTGGCTACCAGTCCTCGACGCTTTCCCGGCAAATTGAGCGTGGCAAGACTTTCGGCAACTCTACTCAAGCCCGTACCAGCTCAACCGGTGCTTACACCAAGAGCACGCTGGGCCGTAACTCGTCAGTCTCGTCATCGGTATCACGTGGCGGGTTTGGCAGCCAGGCGACTGCTCGCAGCGGTTGGGGCGGTAAAAGCAGCGGCTTCGGCGGCTGACAGGAGCGCGTGCCATGAAAAAGATCAATATCGAAGAGCGGCCTGACTGGCGCGAAACCGCCGCGCGTGAGGGCTTCGATTTCCACACCATCGACGGCGAACGATATTGGGATGAGCGGGCTTATTACCAGTTCACCGAAGCCCAGATCACGCGGGATATTGAAGCGCCGACTCAAGAGCTTCATGCCATGTGTATGGATGCCGTTGAGCGAGTGGTGGAAAGCGAGGAGTTGCTGACCGAGCTGGCAATCCCTCCAGCGTTCTTTGATCTGGTCCGTACCTCCTGGAAGGAGGGGCATCCGCATCTGTACGGACGCTTCGACTTCAGCTACGACGGCGTCAATCCGGCGAAGCTGCTGGAAGGCAACATGGATACGCCCACGTCCGCCTATGAGGCCGGCGCGTTCCAGCTCATCTGGCTGGAAGAACAGATAGCCCGAGGTGTGTTGCCTTCCCATGCCTCGCAGTTCAATTCGCTGGCCGAAGATCTGGTTCGAGCCTTCGCGGCAATCAGAGAGGGCGGACCGTTTTACTTCTCTGCCATGTCAGGTTCCGCCGAGGACCGCGGCACCACCGAATTCCTGCGCAAGATGGCCGAGCATGTCGGCATCGAGACCCGGCACATCGACATCGAAGACATCGGCTTGAATGCTCAAGGCCGGTTCGTCGACCTAGAGGGCCGCTGGATCGAACGTATCTTCAAGCTGCATGCCTGGGAGCACGTATTCCACGAACCCCATGGTCAGGCAGTCCCGCAGTGCGACACGCAATTCATTGAGCCTGCGTGGAAGTCCATCATCTCCAACAAAGGCATCCTGCCGCTGTTGTGGAAATTCAACGAAGGGCATCCGAATCTGTTGCCGTCCTTCGTCGACAAGGATCCACGCGCGCCGGTCCCGAAAGGCTGGGTCCGCAAACCCTACTTCTCCCGAGAAGGCGCCAACATCGAAATCCGCACCCCGGGTGACCAAGTCATCTTCGAAGACGGCCCCTACAACGACGCTCCCTACATCCTGCAAAAGTTCGCCCCGCTGCCACGCTTTGGCGATAGCTACACGCTCATTGGTTCATGGGTGGTGGGCGACCTGGCTTCAGGCATCGGTATTCGGGAGGACGATAGCCTGATTACCAAGGACAGCAGTCGGTTCTTGCCGCATGTGGTGGTGGATTGATTGTGAAACCGTGGGCAGTCTGGCCTAGGTGTAGTCAGCAGCCAGATCCTGAAGTGATCTTTCATGGTTTTGCTCATCTGTGAGCCGAATAGGGCAGCTGTTCGGCTCACCATCCACCTGGCGCGCAATACAGGCGTCAAGCAGGCTGGCTCACTCTAGTCTGCCAGTCGGAGTGATCTGCTTCGGATCTGTTATCAGTTCGATCAGCGCAGCTTTACCTGCCGCTTGAGCGCGACTGAACGCTGCGGGGAAGTCCGACGTGTTATCTACCCGTTCGGCATGCGCACCAAACGCTTTTGCCAAGGAGACGAAGTCGGGGTTGACGAGATCGGTTGCATAAACACGGTTCGGATATTCGCGCTCCTGATGCATGCGGATGGTGCCAAGCATGGAGTTGTTCACCAGAATGACGATTACCGGAGCGCCGTATTGCAGTGCCGTCGCCAACTCCTGCGGATACATCATGAAGCAGCCATCTCCGGCCAGGCATACCACGCAGCGCTGCGGGTTGTTCAAACTCGCCGCGATGGCAGCAGGCAGCCCGTAGCCCATGGCACCGTTGGTAGGCGCCAGTTCAGTGGCGGGCTGTCGGTAACGGTAGAAACGGTGAAGCCAAACCGTGTAATTGCCAGCACCATTGGCAAGGACTGCGTCATCGGGCAGGGTCGCGTCCAGGTGAGCAATGACCTGTGCCAGGTCTACGCCGATGTTGTCGGGGTGTCGGGCCGGAGGTGTCGAGTGGGCCAGGTAGTCTTTATGAGCACTCTGGGTCCAGTCTGACCAAGGCAGGGTTTCAGGGGCAGGAAGCTGCGCCAGCGCATTGGCAAACGTGCTCAGCGAGGCGTTGATCGGCAGGTGCGCCTGATATACACGGCCCAATTCGCTCGGGTCCGGATGAACGTGAATCAGGGTCTGACGCGTCACTGGGCTTTCGAAGAGGGTGTATCCACCCGAGACGGTTTCAGCCAAACGAGAGCCGATTACCAGGAGCAGATCTGATTGCTTTGCCCGTTCTGCCAACGCGGGCGAAACCCCTAGCCCCAGCATTCCAACGTAATGTGCATCACGGTTATCAAACAGATCCTGTCGGCGAAAGGACGCCGCAACTGGCAGGTTGTAGGTGTGCACGAACTGACGCAATGCATTGCAGGCTTGAGCATCCCAGCCGGTGCCGCCGACTATCAACAAAGGGCGGCTCGCCTTGCTCAGGCGCTCACGCAGCTCACTCATGGCCTCGGCTGATGGGGATGCATGAGTGATTCGTACTGCCGGTGCGTCAGCAACCTCGGCGCGGCCAAAAAGAATCTGCTCCGGGAGCGACACCACCACTGGACCGGGCCGGCCCGACATCGCGATGCTGAATGCCTTGGCGACCACTTCAGGTATGCGTTCAATGCTGTCGATTTCGGTTGCCCATTTGGCAAGTCCACCGAATACCTGGCGATAATCCACTTCCTGAAAAGCTTCGCGCCCAATGAAAGCACTGTCTACCTGGCCGACAAACAGGACCATTGGTGTGGAATCCTGTTTGGCAGTGTGCACGCCGTTCGCAGCATGCGTTGCCCCCGGCCCCCGCGTGACGAAGCAGATACCGGGTCGGCCGGTCAGCTTGCCATAGGCATCTGCCATGTTTGAGGCGGCACCCTCATGTCGCGTTACGATCGTCCGGATTGATGACTCGTCATGCAGGGCGTCGAGCACCGGTAAAAAACTTTCGCCCGGCACGCAATAGAGCGTATCGACAGCATTGCGGCGCAACGCTTCGACCAGTATCTGGCCGCCGTTGCGAGGTGGGATTGAATCAGGCATGGGCATTACGTTCCGTAAGTAAGTGGGCATGACCTCGGGAGCGGAGGCATTGCGGGGAATGCCTCCGAGCGCGTCTTTATTCAGACGGGCGAGTCTGGGTCAGGCCCGTGGGCGGGCCATCGATGGCGGTCCAGCCACCATCAACCGACAGACTGCTCCCAGAGATAAAGCTGGCCGCGTCAGAAGCGAGGAAAGCCACCGCAGCACCCACTTCACTCGGCTGGCCCCAACGATTGAAAACCGTATGTCCGGCGTAGGTCTTGTAGATGTCCTCGCGCTCCTTGAGCGGCGCAGTGAGGCGCGTCTCGATGATGCTGGGCATCACGGCATTGACTCGCACGCCATAGCTGCCTGTTTCTGCCGCGAAGGCTTTTACCATTTGCTCGATGCCTGCCTTGGTTGCAGCGTAGATGCCCAGCCCGGGTTCGATCGTCACGGCACGCATCGAGGAGCAGAGAATCAGACTGCCGGAACCCTGTTGCATCATTGGCCGGCCGAAGTGACGCATGAAATGAAAAGCGCCGCGCAGGTTCAGGTTGATCACCTGATCGAACTCTTCTTCGCTGTAATCCACGATCAGCTTGCGAATGTTCATGGCCGGTGTGGACACCCCAATATCCACCTTGCCGTGCTTGTCCAGGGCGTCCTTGGCCAGTGTGGCTATCGCCTCGCCATCGCCGGCGTCGACTTCTCTCCACTCTGCCGAGCCATTGCTGGCGATGTCTTGCGCAGTGCCTCGAGCCCCGCTTAGATCCCGGTCAGCACAGATCACGTGAGCACCCAGGGAGCCCAAGGCGTGAGCAGAGGCCTGGCCGATGCCCGACGCGGCGCCCAGGACGACGGCGACCTTACCTTCAAGGCTGAATAGTTGACGATAATCGATCATAGGAACTCCAGAAGAAGGTTACGGAAGCATCCAGGCCAGCGGGCCTGTCTGCAGGAATACCAGGACGGAAAGGGCAGCGAGCATCACCAGGCTGATTCCGATCACTTTTCGAAAAATAACGCCCTCCTGGCCAATAATGCCGACTGCCGCTGCGCCTACCGCCAGGCTCTGGGGCGAAATCATCTTGCCCAGTACCCCGCCGGAGGCATTGGCTGCCGCGAGAAGCGCAGGGTTCAGGCCGGTCTCGTGGGCCGCAGCCACCTGAAGCGCGCCGAACAGGGCATTGGCAGAGTTATCCGAGCCCGTCACGGCCACACCTATCCAGCCAATGACCGGCGACAGGAATGCGAACGCTGGCCCGGCCTGTGCCAACCATACGCCCAGCGTCACCGTTTGCCCGGAGTAGTTCATGATGAACGCAATTGCCAACACACAAAGCACCGTCGGGATCGCCCAGCGCAATTGATGCAGTGTTTCGCCGTAGGTTTTTATCGCTGTATTGAAACGTACGCGCAAGAGCAGAGCGGTCAGCAGCCCGGCCAGCAGTAACAGAGAACCGGTAGCGGAAAGGCTGTTGAGGGTGAACTGGGTTTTGACCGGAGCGCCCTGGCCATTGGTGATCTCAAGCCCTGGCCAAGGGAAGCTCAAGGTGCCCACCGACAGCCATTGCTTGACCGTGGGGATCTGAGCAAGCGAAAAAATGATGATGATCAGCAGGTAAGGCAGGTAGGCAAGCCACATGTTCCGGCGACTGTGTTTGATGGTGCTGGCAGGCTGAACGTCCATGCCGTCGATTTCCGTGACGGTGGGTGGGGTCCAGATGCGCATGAACACGATCAGCGCGGCGGCTGAGCCCAGTGCTCCAAGAACGTCTGCCAATTCAACGGAGATGTAGGTAGCGCTCAGCCATTGGCTGATACCGAAACCCAAGCCGGCGACCACGGCGGCAGGCCAGACCTGCACCAAACCACGGCGACCGTCCATCAGCGTGATCAGGATCAAGGGCACGAAAGCGGCCAGGATTGGCGTTTGCACACCGACGATTGCGCCCAGCTCGTGAAACGATTGCCCCGAAACCTGGGCCAACGTCGTGATAGGCACTGCCAGGGCACCGAATGCCACCGGTGCAGTGTTGGCAACCAGCGCCAGTACGGCCGCTTTGATGGGCTTGAGCCCGATGGCCAACAGCATTGCGCCGGAAATAGCGATGGGCGTACCGGCTCCGGCCAGTGCTTCGATCAAGGCACCGAAGCTGAACGCGATGACGATGGCTTGAATGCGCGGATCAGGACTCAGCATCGCGAAGCTATCCTTGAGGATCGCGAAGTGCCCGGACTTTACCGTCAGGTTATACAGCCATATGGCGTTCAAAATGATCCACAGGACAGTCAGGACGCTGAAAGCCGCCCCGTACAGACCAGCATTGAGCGTGGTGGCTAACGGCATGCCGTAGGCAAATACAGCCACCAGAGCGCAGACGGATAGCGAAACAAGTGCGGACAGATGCGGTGCCAATCGTAACCAACCAAGCAGGACAAACATGGTTACAAGAGGCAGCGCTGCGAACAGGGACGAAAAAAGTAGCGACCCGCCTACGGGGTCATATACCTGCTGAAACATGGCGTTCTCCTTATGTGGAGCTTTTTATTTTTGGGAGAGGTTGCGCTTGGATCGCTGTGCATCAGCTCTCGAAGAAAGGAGTTGCGGTCATCAGTCGATTTTCCTGGCTGATCAGATAACCCGCTTCAGCACTCACCACCAGATACTTCGCCCAGGCTGGATCTTTTTGCAAAGCCTGGCGTTTGGCGTCGCGGTCGGCGGCGCTGTCGTATACCCAGATGTGCATGTAAGTGTTGATATTGCCGCTTTCGGTCTGCAAGTACGCCAACGGTTTGCCGAGGTAGCGACTTTGTGTGGGGTAACCATGCTCAGCATAAAGCGCGAGGTGTTTTTTGATGGTGCCTGGGCGGCAGGTATAGGTGCGAACGTCGTAAAGCATGGTGGAACCTCAATTTATTAGTTTTATGAACAGGGTGATTGATTGCCAGGAAACGCACGCGCAAGCCCGCAGCGGGCGCAAGCACGTTCAGGAGATATAGGAGCGAGGAGGGCGCAGAAGACGCTGTCAGCGCATAGGTTGACGCGGCCTCCACTGAATTATTCGTGGGCCACTGACGAAGGTGGTACGCCGTGAGACGGCGTCAGAAACTGGCGTTTTTATTATTGTATTGGTCATGCGTTGAGCCCGTTTGTCATCACGTAGGACATGAAACGACTCTACGGATTCGTACTGAGCACGCGTTAGGACAGTTTGGAGAATGTTTTGTACTTTTTTGTAATCAGTCGAAAGGGCGGGAGTATTTTTGCCTGAACAGGCCGGGGGTGTGGTCAGTGAGTTTCTTGAAGAAACGGGTGAAATAGGCCGGATCGTCGAAATTGAGCTGGAAGGCAATCTCGGCTGTGCTCAATGTGGTGTTGCTCAACAGGCGTTTGGCCTCCAACGCGACGCGCTCCTGGATTAGCCGGCTGGCCGTATGACCCACAGTGGCTTTGAGCACGTCGTTGAGTTGACGTTCCGTGACGTTCAGCGCGTCGGCGTATTGCCGGATGGTGGTGAAGTCGAGGTAGCGTTCTTCAATCAACAGCGTGACGCGTCGGGCCATCGAATAATTCGGATCTGAGCGGGAGATGCCTTTATCCACAGGATAAAGCCGGCGCAGTTGGGTCAGCAAAATCAGCAGGTAAGACCGCACAATATCGAATCGGCCAATATCGCGACTCAGACACTCACGCTCGATATGCTGCACCAACGGCAACAGTTCGGCGTGCTGGTCCGGGGTCAGGTAAATGGCGGGCGTACCACCATTGATGTGAAAGAACGGAAACTTGGCGATATCGTCCGCATGCGGAAACATATGCGTGAAGAACTCAGCACTGACATTGATCACATACCCGCGAGGCTGAATGGTCGAGGTCCAGGCATGCAGCTGTCCGGGTGAAATGAAAAATACCGAACGCGGCTGCACTTCGAATGTTTCGAAATCCACTCGGTGCGTGCCCTGCGCCTCGGTCATCCACAGCAGGTGGTAGTAACTATGCCGATGCGGGAAACCTCTGGGGATATCCTGACGATCGTCCATTCGCGCCAAGTCGAAGTAGAAGTCATTGTCGCCGGCAAAATCCGATGACTCGAACGTCGGGAATGTCGCTTTGGGCTCGTCACTCTTCAAGGTCTATCTCCAGAATGCTTTGCCCGGACTATAAAGGAGTCTGCTCATGGCAGAGTAGTCCTGCGCCGCGGTAAGCATCAGTGATGGCCGGGTTTACGGCGTTCTCCGGTCAGGTGGGTCGTGTGCTGGGGCGTGGATACGTGTTTTGAAACGTCAGCTGCAAACGTGACACGCTCAGACGCTTTCAGCCGGGCCGGGACGTCTCGCTGTTCAGCAGGCAGGGGCCCGCCCCAAAAACAAAAAAACCGCGCAATGCGCGGTTTTTCAAAGATGGTGGGCCCACACGGACTCGAACCGTGGACCAAGGGATTATGAGTCCCCTGCTCTAACCAACTGAGCTATAGGCCCTCAGTAGGCCGCGGATTATAACGGCGGTTTGGCTGGTGTGCTATCCGAAAAGTCCGAAACAGTTGTACGAAGAAACTTCGCGCTGAATTCCTCCGGGCGTTGCGGCAGGCTGACGATGTAGCCCTGGATTTGTTCGCAACCCTCGTCGGCGAGGAACTGCTGTTGTTCGAGGGTTTCCACGCCTTCGGCAATGACGGTCAGTTGCATGCTGCGGCCCAGGGCGATAATGGCCCGGACGATGGCGGCGTCATGGGTGTCGTCGGGCAGGCCGCGTACGAAGGACTGGTCAATTTTCAGGATGTCCAGGGGCAGGCGCTTGAGGTAGCTCAGGGATGAGTAGCCGGTGCCGAAGTCATCGATCGCCAATTGCACACCCAGGCGCTTGAGCCGGTACAGGACGGCAAGTGCTTCTTCGGCCTGGCTCATGATGAAGTTTTCGGTGATTTCCAGCTGCAGGCACTCGGGCGCCAGTTGGTAGTCCGCTAACAGCTGTTCGATTCGTGCCAGCAGTTTTGGCTGGCGCAGTTGCGCCCCCGCCAGATTGACCGACAGCGCGCCGAACGGCCGGTAGATTTTGTTCCACTCATACATCTGCATGCAGGCATGTTCCAACACCCAGTCGCCGATCTGCAGAATCATGCCGTTCTCTTCGGCCAGCGCGATGAAGTGTTCGGGTGGGACTTCGCCGAGCGTAGGGTGGGTCCAGCGAATCAGGGCTTCGGCACCCACCACTTGCTGATTGAGCAGGCTGATCTTGGGCTGGTAGCTGAGGCTGAATTCGTTGCGTTCCATGGCTCTGCGCAATTCGTGTTCGAGGGCTATCCGCGCGCTGGCCTGAGAGGTGAGGTCCCGGGTATAGCTTTCGACGCGGTTGCGGCCCTTGGCCTTGGAGCGATACATCGCGGCATCGGCGTTTTTGACCACGGTGGCGACGTCTGTCCCGTCAGTGGGGAACAAACAGCTGCCGATGCTGGAGCTGATGAAAAACTCGTGCTCACCCGCCTGGAAAGGCGCGGCGAAGGACGCGAGCAGCTTGTTGGCAATGGATTCTGCATCGCTGGGGTGAAGCAGGCCGGGCAGCAGGATGATGAACTCGTCGCCGCCCAGTCGCGCGACGGTGTCGATATCCCTCAGGTTTTCTTTCAGGCGTTGGGCGATCCCTTTGAGCAGCAGGTCGCCCACTGGATGGCCGAGGCTGTCGTTGATGTGCTTGAAGCGATCCAGGTCGAGGAACAGGACCGCGCCGAGGCTGTTGGATTCCAGGCTGTGGTTGAGTGCTGCTTGCAGACGGCTTTCAAACAGGGTGCGATTTGGCAGTCCGGTCAATGGGTCGTGATGCGCCTGATAGTCGAGCCGCGCCTGGGCGTGCTTGAGGCTGGAAATATCGGCGAACACCGCGACGAAGTGGGTGATGAACTGGTCTCGGTTGCGTACCGCGCTGATCGTCAGCCAGCTTGGATAGACTTCGCCATTCTTGCGGCGGTTGCTGATTTCTCCCTGCCAGTGGCCCTCGGCGGTCAGCTGATACCACATGGCGGCGTAGAACGCGCTGTCGTGCAAGCCGGAAGCGAGCAGTCTAGGTGTATCGGCCATGGCTTCCTGCTCGCTGTAGCCGGTGATTTCGCTGAACGCGCGGTTGACGGCAGTGATTCGCTGGCGGGTGTCGGTAATCAGTACGCCTTCCGCCGTGCTTTCGAAAACGGTAGCGGCAAGCTGCAGCTTTTCCTGCATCTGATGCCGTTCAGTAATATCCCTGGCGATGGTCAGCATGCAGTCTTCGCCGCCTATCAGGAGTGGCCGTGACGATATTTCGCACAACCGAATCTGTCCGTTCTTATGGCGTACGTGGCTACGGAAATCGCGAACGAATCCATCCCGGCTCAGTTGCTCAAGCAGTCGCTCGCGCTCGTGCAGATTGGCCCAGATGCCGAGGGTGAGGGTCGACTCGTCCTTCATCAGATGGTCGTCGTAGCCAGTCAGGCGGGTGAAGCCATCGTTCATTTCCACCAGCAAACCATCGCTCTGCCGGGTGATGACCATGCCGTCCGGAGAGGAGTGGAAAGACTTGGCGAATTTCTCCTCGGACAGTTGCAACTGTTGCTGGGCCTGTTTGAGTTGGGTGATGTCGCGCACCACGACCACCACGGCCTTTGTGGAATCCAGATCGAAAGGTTCAGCGGAGAGCAGGCCGGCGAAGGTGCGGCCGTCCTTGCGTCGAAAAGGCATTTCCAGGTTGCGGATACTGCCTGACTGCAGACGATGCAACATACCAGGGCCTACGCCGGGCACGCCCCATATGTTGAGTTCGGACGGTGTTCTGCCTATGACCTCTTCTGCAGCCAAGCCGATTTGTTCGGTGAACGCTCTGTTGGCTTCCAGCAAAGTGCCATCGGCCAGGCTGGCAATGATCAGAATGTCCGGGCACTGAGCAAACACCGAGGCAAATTTACCTTCAGAAAGTCGCAGTGCTTCTTCGGTTTGCTTGGTTTCGGTGATATCAATCATCAGGCCGCGCATCAGCGGGTGGCGCCCTTGGCGTATCAGGCTGATGATGTCGCGCACCCAGAGCGTCTTGCCGTCTGCACTGACGACCCGATAATCGATGCTGTGGTCCCGGCCGCTGGCTGTTTCTCGCTGACAGAAGGCCTCAGCATGCGGTAGATCCATGGGATGCACGATGCTGCGCCAGAACCCCGGCTCTTTCCATTGGCGCAGTGGATAGCCCAACAAGTGCTCAGCCTGGGGCGACACGTAGTTGTAGCTGTAATCCTCTGTATTGGCTTCCCAGGCGATGGCAGAGAGGCCTTCAATCAGGCCGCGGTAATGATATTCGCTGCTGCGAAGCTCGAGCTCGAGTTCGACCCGGCGGGTGATTTCCGAACTCAGTTGCCGGTTGACCCGTATCACGATCACCAGGACGGTGGACAGCAATAACAGGCCTGGCAACCCGTACAACAGAAATTTTTCCCACATCCCTGGTCGTTCTCTCTCGTTATTATCCCGTTGTCTCAGGCCCGATAAACGTTCAGGTCCGTTTGTGTACGCCGGTGAATCATCTGCTTGGCCGCTGCTTGATATACAACCATCGGCCGTTTGCGAGGTTCCTGAAGGAAGCCTGCACAGGCTGGTGCTTCAACGTAAATTTCCAGGGTGCTGGTGATCACCGATGAGTACGGATAATGGGCAAGGATGACGGTTGGCAGTCTCAACGTGTCAGCCTCGTGATAGGTCGTAATGGGACGAGTGTAGCCGTACTGAGAAAAGCGTGGTCCTCAGGTTAAAAACTTATAAGCCATAACGCAAAAACCCCGGCAAGGCCGGGGTTTTTGTGGTTTTTACAAGTGCTAGCGTGCTTGCTTACTCGTCCAGGAACGAGCGCAAATGCTCGCTTCGGGTCGGGTGACGCAGCTTGCGAAGAGCCTTGGCTTCGATCTGACGAATCCGCTCGCGGGTTACATCAAACTGTTTGCCGACTTCTTCCAGCGTGTGGTCGGTATTCATATCGATACCGAAACGCATGCGCAGGACTTTGGCTTCACGGGCGGTGAGGCCCGACAGCACTTCACGAGTCGCTTCTTTCAAGCTTTCGACTGTAGCGACATCGATTGGCGACTGCATGGTCGAGTCTTCGATGAAGTCGCCCAGGTGCGAATCTTCGTCATCACCGATCGGGGTTTCCATGGAGATCGGCTCTTTAGCGATCTTCAATACCTTGCGGATCTTGTCCTCAGGCATTTCCATGCGTTCGCCCAACTCTTCCGGGGTCGGCTCGCGACCCATTTCCTGCAACATCTGCCGGGAAATGCGGTTGAGTTTGTTGATCGTCTCGATCATGTGCACCGGAATACGGATGGTGCGTGCCTGGTCGGCAATCGAGCGAGTGATCGCCTGACGGATCCACCATGTGGCGTAAGTCGAGAACTTGTAACCGCGACGGTATTCGAACTTGTCCACGGCTTTCATCAAGCCGATGTTGCCTTCCTGGATCAGATCGAGGAATTGCAGGCCACGGTTGGTGTACTTCTTGGCGATCGAGATCACCAGACGCAAGTTCGCTTCAACCATCTCTTTCTTCGCGCGACGGGCCTTGGCCTCGCCGATCGACATGCGACGGTTGATGTCCTTGATTTCAGCAACGGTCAGACCGGTTTCGTTCTGCAGTGCGATCAGCTTCTGCTGGCAGCGCTGGATATCCGGCTGCAGGCGACCGATGGCTTCGGCGTATTTGCCTTTGCCTTTGGCCAGTGCGTCGGACCAGCTCTCGTCAACTTCATTGCCTGGGAACTGGCGAAGGAAGTCGGCGCGAGGCATGCGAGCATCACGTACACACAGCTGCATGATGGCGCGTTCCTGAGCACGAAGACGCTCAAGTGCACCGCGAACACGCTCAACCAGACCTTCAAACTGTTTAGGAACCAGTTTGATCGGCATGAACAGCTCAGCCAGGGCAACCAGCTCGGCAATCGCCTGCTTGCTGTCACGGCCATGCTTTTTCAGGGCTTTGCGGGTAATTTCCATTTGATCGGAAACTGCACCGAAGCGCTGCTGTGCAATGACTGGGTCAGGACCGCTTTCGACTTCTTCTTCGTCGTCAGTGGCGTCGTCCTTCTCTTCCTCGTCGTCATCGCCTTCGGCAGCCTTGGCTGTTTTAGGATCGACAGGCGGCGGGACTTCGGCTGGCGGCGCGATGCCGTCATCCGGGTCGATATAACCGCTCAGGACGTCAGAGAGGCGACCGCCTTCCGTCGTGACACGTGTGTACTCGGAAAGAATATGGTCAACCGTGCCTGGGAAGTGCGCGATTGCGCTCATCACTTCACGAATGCCTTCTTCGATACGCTTGGCGATTTCGATTTCGCCTTCACGGGTCAGAAGTTCGACCGTACCCATTTCACGCATATACATGCGCACGGGGTCAGTGGTGCGACCAATGTCGGTTTCAACCGCTGCCAACGCTGCGGCCGCTTCTTCTGCGGCTGCCTCATCGGTATCGGCGTCGGCCAGCATAAGGGCGTCCGCATCCGGGGCACTCTCGTGTACCGGGATCCCCATGTCATTAATCATGCGGATGATGTCTTCCACCTGCTCGGGATCTGAAATATCCTCAGGCAGGTGGTCGTTGACCTCTGCGTAAGTCAGATACTTCTGCTCACGACCCAGGGTAATCAACTCTTTGATACGAGACTGCTGTTGCGCTTTTCCGGACATAACACCCTATCCACTGAAGGTCTTGGCGGGCAAAAAACAAGCCGAGGATTATACCCGAGCTATGACCTCACGCGCCAGTTGAGGTCGGGGTTTGTGCAGGAACATTCCGATTTAACAGCTTCAAAAGCAGAAGTTTTTCATCTGCGTCCAAACCTGTCTGGCGTTCCTTCCTGATTAGTTGCTCCAGGCTGCGCTCGCGTTGGCGGGCGGATAACCTAGTTATAGTGTCGAAAAACTGTTGTTCAAGGTTATCGGCCGATATCAGCCATTCCTTCTCTGCTAATGCACGCAGTAATCGGCCCTGTTCGGTACCGTGCCAGCGAGCGATCAGCTGCAACGAGCGCATTTTTGGATTCTTTTGCAAAGCTTCCAGCAAAGAAACCAGTAATTGCGCCTGAGTATTGTCTTCTCCAGCCAGGTGGCTCGCCTCTTCGACTTTCTCGGCAAGCTCCGGATGATGCAAAAGTGTTCTTAATGCGGTGAGCGTTGGTGGTTCGACGCTCGTGGGGGTGCGTGGGGCACGTGGTTCGAAGTCAGGACGCTTGCCTTTTTTGTCCCATGGCTTCTTTTCCCACTTTTTTTGGCCCTGAGCACCCGCCTTTTTAGGCGTCCACTCCTGCTGAGGCTCGTATCCACCCTGTTGCTGATAATCAGCATAGTCAGGCATGGCGTCGTAATCGAAGCCGGGGTCGTAACTGGGTGGCGCTTCAGCGGGAGCGTTCTGCACCAGCTGACTAACAGTCTCGCTGTTCAGGCCGGTTATTTCGGTCAGGCGCTGACGCATCAGAGTGCGCAGGTTTGCCCCTGGGACCTTGTCGATCAGCGGCGCTGCCAGCGTGGCCATGTGGGCCTTGCCTTCCAGGGAGCGCGGGTCGGCTTCTTTGGTCAGTTGCTCGAAGAAATAATCGGCCAGCGGTTGCGCGTGCTGGTTGATCCTTGCCTTGAATGCGTCGGTGCCTTCAGCGCGGACCAGCGTATCCGGGTCTTCGCCTTCAGGCAGAAACAGAAACCGGGCGCGTCGCCCATCCTGCAGGCTCGACAGCGTTGCTTCCAGTGCGCGCCAGGCTGCATTGCGACCGGCCTGATCGCCGTCGAAGCAGAACAGCACATTCGGCACAACCCGGAACAGGCGTTTCAAATGCTCTTCGCTGGTGGCAGTGCCCAGCGTCGCGACGGCATTACGCAGGCCTTGTTGGGCCAGCGCGATGACGTCCATGTAACCTTCAACCACGATGATTTCATCAAGGCTGCGATTGAATTTTCGGGCTTCAAATAGCCCGTAAAGCTCCTGACCCTTGTGAAAAACCGGGGTTTCCGGTGAGTTCAGGTATTTGGGCTTATCGTCACCCAGTACGCGTCCGCCAAAGGCGATCACACGGCCACGGCTGTCGCGGATCGGAAACATCACGCGGTCACGGAAGCGGTCGTAACGTTTGCCGGTTTCGGCATTTTCAATCAGCAAGCCGGCATCGATCATGGCTTTTTGCTGAAGCGTGTCGCTGCTCAAGTGTTTGTGCAGGTTGTCCCAGCCCGGCGGTGCAAAGCCGAGACCGAAGTCCCGGGCAATTTCGCCGGATAGGCCGCGACCCTTGAGGTAATCCACTGCCGCTCGGCGTGTAGGATGACTCTTCAGGGCCTGTCGGTAGAACTCGGCTGCCGCTGTCAGTAACGGATACAGTGGCGAGTCGGTGGGCTGTCGTGGCTTGCTGCCTTTGACGCCCTGTTCTCGCGGGACTTCCATGCCCGCGGCTTTCGCCAGGTCCTCGACGGCTTGGACGAAGTCCAGATTGTCGTGGTCCATGATGAAGCCGAGGGCGTTGCCGCCCGCGCCGCAACCAAAACAGTAATAGAACTGCTTGTCGGGGCTGACGCTGAACGACGGGGTCTTTTCTTTGTGGAACGGGCAACAGGCGCTGAAGTTTTTCCCGGTTTTCTTCAATTGCAGACGTGAGCTGACAACATCGACGATGTCGGTGCGGTTCAGGAGGTCATCAATGAAGCCTTGGGGAATCAGCCCGGCCATGTTGTTCTCACATCAAGTCAAGCGTCTCGCCAGGAAGATCGTGGCGAATCCAGGATGTAACGGCTGCTGCGGGTCTTTCTGTAATGCCAGGAGGCATACACAGACGGATCGCCATGCGGCTGCTCATCAATATCTGGAATGGTAGCTGGCAACATATCCACCCGCAGCCCTCTGAGCGAATCAGGGGATGGGGAAGAACAGTGACGGCTTTCAAGCGTATAGGCTGTGTGTAGCAAATCGAATGCCGGAATACGGTTTCGGTGTTCGCTCAGCGTGCGAGGGTGACGCTGCCTTGGCTGAGCTTCTTGCGAAGATCATCAAGGCATACTCGTCATTCACCTTGATGCATGCGCCGTGAGGCGTGATCAATGTGGCCTGAATCTCAGGCTGGACGTGCTTTGACGAAGTGACCAATGCGCATGTGCGCAGTGAGTTGCTTCTTCAATGTAGCTTATGCGTTGCCTTAACTGCCGCTAGCCCGGCTTTGAGGCCGGGCATTGCAGAAGCTTGCGACAGACGTCTGTAAATTAATACAGACGAACGGCGCGGCGCTGTTCGCGCTGAACTTTCTTGGCGTGACGCTTAACAGCGGCTGCTGCTTTACGCTTACGCTCAGAAGTAGGCTTCTCGTAAAATTCGCGGCTACGAACTTCAGCCAGAACACCGGCTTTTTCGCAGGAGCGCTTGAAACGACGCAGAGCTACGTCGAAGGGTTCGTTCTCTTTAACTTTGACGGCTGGCATCCAGAGCTACCTTCATTCATTACCGGGGTCAACGTCTCGTGCAAAGACTGCACATAAGTACGTCGGTTTTTAAGGGTTGCGGATGTTAACCCCTCATTGAGAGGAATGCAAAGCCTCTGATCGAAAACCGCTGGTCGGGGCATCGGGTGGCGACTATTATGCGCGCCTTCGAATTCAGCCTCTACAAGGCGCAAACCCATGCTAGTACTGGGATTAGAAACTTCTTGCGACGAAACCGGCGTCGCGCTCTATGACAGCGAACGCGGTCTGCTGGCTGATGCTTTGTTCAGCCAGATCGACCTGCACCGGGCCTACGGTGGGGTGGTGCCAGAGCTGGCTTCCCGCGATCACGTCAAGCGCATGCTGCCTCTGATTCGTCAGGTCATGGCGGATGCGGGCACTGTCGCGGCGGACATCGATGCCATCGCATACACAGCAGGGCCGGGGCTTGTAGGCGCTTTGCTGGTCGGCGCATCGTGTGCTCAGGCGCTGGCTTTTGCCTGGGATATTCCGGCCCTGGGCGTGCATCACATGGAAGGCCATCTCCTTGCTCCAATGCTGGAGGCGCAACCGCCGGAGTTCCCGTTCGTCGCTTTGTTGGTTTCCGGTGGCCATACGCAGCTGGTTCGCGTTGATGGTATCGGTCTTTACGAGCTGCTCGGCGAAACGCTGGATGACGCTGCGGGCGAAGCTTTCGACAAAACCGCGAAAATGATGGGTATGCAATACCCCGGTGGCCCTGAGATCGCCGCGTTGGCGACCAAAGGTGTGGCGGGGCGTTTCGTATTCCCTCGGCCGATGACCGATCGCCCAGGTCTGGAATTCAGCTTCAGCGGCCTGAAAACCTCGGCTTTGAACACGTGGCAGCAATGTCAAAGCGCTGGGGACGACAGCGAGCAAACCCGTTGCGACATCTCGCTGGCCTTCCAGCAGGCGGTGGTAGAGACTTTGACCATCAAGTGCAAGCGAGCCCTGAAACAGACCGGCCTCAAGCGGCTGGTGATTGCCGGTGGCGTCAGCGCCAATAAATCGCTGCGTCTGTCGCTGGAAAAAATGCTCGGTGATCTCAAGGGCAACGTGTTCTACGCCCGTCCGGAATTCTGTACCGATAACGGAGCGATGATCGCCTTTGCCGGTTGCCAGCGTTTGCAGGCAGGCCAGAAGGAAGACTTGAGTATCAGCGTGCAGGCGCGCTGGCCGATGGAGCAGTTGAAGGGGTTGCACGACGCGACGTGAGGCGGGCTCATCGTCGCTGGTCAAAAATGCCGTTCGCGCCCGGCAAACAGGTCGCGTAGATTGCTGCGATGGCGCCACACGATCAGTACCGTGAGCAAGCTCATCGGCAATAACGCTCGGGGCTCCTGCCAAGCGAGCAAGGGCAGGGTCAGTGGAGTGGCGATCAGCGCGGCAAGTGAGCTGGTGCGGGTCATGTAGAACACCAATGCCCAGGCACAGACCGCAAGGGCAGCTGCGGGCGGGTACAAACCCAGTAACATGCCGGCCGCAGTCGCAACGCCTTTGCCGCCACGGAAGCGGAAGTACAGCGGAAACAAGTGACCAAGAACTGCGCATAGCCCGATCCAGGCTTGCGCTCTGGGGTCCAGGCCGCTGAGGTTGGCAATCAGCACCGGCAGCAGGCCTTTGCAGAGGTCGCCGAGCAGTGTGAGTATCGCGAGTTTTTTTCCGGCCAGACGCAGCATGTTGGTCGCGCCTGCATTGCCTGAACCGCTGACACGCGGGTCCGGGCTACCTGTGAGGCGGCTGAGCAGTATGGCGAAGGACAGTGAGCCAAGCAGGTAGGCGAAAATCGCCAGTAACCAAAACATGCTAACTATTCCGGGCTGGGAAGCCCTGATTCTAACGGCGCATCGCGCCCTTGTCGTGCAGTGGAGAGTGGTGCTTGGACAGAGTGTTCATTGAAGGTCTGGAAGTCGATACGGTAATCGGCGCCTACGACTGGGAGCGGGGCATTCGCCAGTGCCTGCGTCTGGACCTGAGTTTTGCCTGGGACAACCGACCTGCCGCAGCCGGGGATGACCTGAGCAAGGCGCTCGACTACGCCAGCGTGTCCACGCGCATCCTGGAGTTTGCTGACAAGGCGCAGTTTCAGTTGGTGGAAACCTTTGCCGAGCGTCTGGCTGAAGTCCTGATGAGCGAGTTTCACATCCCCTGGCTGCACCTGAAGCTGACCAAGCCCGGTGCCGTTGCGGCCGCCAAGGGTGTGGGCGTGGAGATCGAGCGCGGATGTCGCTGACAAGGGTTTACCTCGGCCTGGGCAGCAACATAGAGCGCGAAAAGCATCTGGTTGCCGGGCTCGAAGCGCTGGACGGGTTCGTCAGTGAAATGAGGTGCTCTGCGGTGTTCGAGAGCCAGCCGGTCGGGATCAAGAGTGGTCTTTTCTTCAATCTGGTAGTGACCGGTTACACCGAGCTGCCGTTGATGGAGCTGGATCGCCGCCTGAAATTCATCGAGGCCGACAACGGCCGGTATGCGCCGGAGCGCAAGGGTCTGCCGCTGGACATCGACGTGTTGCTGTATGGCGATCAGGTCGGCAACTTCGACGGACTGATTCTGCCTCGCGCCGAGATTCTCAAGAACGCCTTCGTGTTGTGGCCGTTGTCGCTGATCGCCCCGGATCGGGTGCATCCCGAGGTGGGGGTTTCTTTCGAGAAACTATGGACGGATGCGCAGATTGGTCAGCAGCTGTGGCCGGTGGCGTTTGAGTGGCGGGGGATGCAGCTGACGCCGCAGAGCCTGCTGGGCAAGGGCTGAGGTCTTATGGAAATCCGTGGGAGCGAGCTTGCTCGCGAAGGCTGCATTACAGGCGACATATTTCTGCGTCTGAAGTACTGCCTTCGCAAGCAAGCTTGCTCCCACGGGGCTTGTCGCTAACCCGCAACATTGAAATCAACGCAGGATCTGTAGGAGCCAACTTGTTCGCGAGCGCGGTGTGTCAGGTACAACGCCTCGCCAACAAGTTGGCTCCTACATAAGGTTCGTAGGCTTCAGTTGTTGTACTGCGCCTTGTAGATTTTCAACGCATCAAGACGTTCGACTTTGAGTGCCTCGCCCAGCGCCATCCCCTGCAAACCCTTTTCGATCAGTGGCTGAACCGATACTGTCTTGGCGGCTTCGGCCGCGCCGCGCAGGTAGTCGGCCTGGGGATAATCTCGTTGTTCAAGGCCCTCGCGGCCTCGGGCGTCCATTTCGCAGGCGATGATGAAATCTTCGAAGCGTTGTGGGCGGCGATACACGTCAAAGCTATGCAGCAGCTCAAGCAAGGTGGACGGCTTCAGTTCCAGAGCTCGGTGCCCATGGGTGTGATACTGGCCCACCAGCAAAGCTAACTCCTGACAATCCCTTGGCACCTTGAAGCGGCTGTTCACTGCCTTGATCAAGGGCAGGCCCGTATGCTCGTGGGCAATATGCCGGGGCCATTCAGCTTCTGGCGTCAGGCCCTTGCCCAGGTCATGCAGCAGGCAGGCCCAGCGTACGCTCAGCGGTTGCTGATGGATGGCGGCCTGTTGCAGAACACTCAAAACATGCACGCCGGTATCGATTTCCGGGTGATGCGCGGGGGGCTGAGGCACGCCGAACAGGACGTCCACTTCAGGCAACATTTGCTTGAGTGCGCCGCAATCACGCAACACCTGAATGAACACCTGAGGCTGGTTTTCCATGAGTGCGCGGGAGATTTCCTTCCAGCTGCGCTCAGGTGTCAGTGCGTCCATTTCGCCCGATTCGCTCAGCTGACGCATCAGCTCCAGAGTCTCTGGGGCGACAGTGAAACCTTCTGGAGCGTAGCGAGCGGCAAACCGCGCAACGCGCAATACTCGCAAGGGATCTTCGGCGAAAGCCGGGGATACATGGCGTAAAATGCGCGCTTCCAGATCGTGCTGGCCGCCATAAGGATCAGTGAGATTACCCTCTTTGTCCTCGGCCATGGCGTTGATGGTCAGGTCACGGCGGATCAGATCTTCTTCAAGGGTGACATCGGGGCTGGCGTGGAAAACGAAGCCGCCGTAGCCGCGCCCGCTCTTGCGTTCAGTACGGGCCAGGGCGTATTCCTCGCCCGTCAGCGGATGAAGAAATACCGGGAAGTCGATACCCACCGGGCGATAGCCCTTGATCAACATTTCTTCAGTGGTCGCGCCGACGACAACCCAATCGACATCGGTCACGGGTTTACCCAAGAGACGGTCGCGCACAGCGCCACCGACTTTATAAATCTGCATAAAAAACCTCCGTAAGCGCGACAGGATAAACCTTTGTCGCTCCAACGGAGGCAAAACTGATTTCAATGGCGTGAGCGGTCTCCAGGCACCGCATCAGGGTTTGCGTCTATAGGTGAACCACGGAGAGGTCGAGTCGGGGATATTCTCCGTCTGGATGGTCGCTCCTGGGCGGAACGTGATGGGTCTTCATCACCTGATCTCCTTGCAGGGTTTCCAGATGAATATCGAAGCCCCACAGGCGATGCAGGTGCTTGAGGACTTCATCGGTGGATTCCCCCAAAGGTTTGCGGTCGTGCTGTTGATGGCGCAGGGTCAGCGAGCGATCACCGCGGCGGTCGATGCTGTAAATCTGCACGTTGGGTTCGCGGTTACCCAGGTTGTACTGGGCTGCGAGGGTTTCTCGAATGATCCGATAGCCGGGTTCGTCGTGGATCGCCGGGACCAGCAAATCATCCTTCTGATCGTCATCCATGATGCTGAACAGCTTCAGATCGCGGATCACTTTGGGCGACAGATATTGCAGGATAAAGCTCTCGTCCTTGAAGCTGCTCATGGCGAACTTCACAGCAGTGAGCCAGTCTGTGCCAGCAATTTCGGGGAACCAGTGGCGATCTTCGTCGGTTGGCTCTTCGCACATGCGGCGGATGTCGCGGTACATAGCAAAGCCCAGAGTGTAGGGATTAATGCCGCTGTAATAGGGGCTGTCGAAGCCCGGCTGGTAGACCACGCTGGTGTGGGAGGTCAGGAACTCCATCATGAAGCCGTCAGTCACCAGGCCTTCGTCATACAGATCGTTCATCAAGGTGTAGTGCCAGAACGTTGCCCAGCCTTCGTTCATCACCTGAGTCTGACGTTGCGGGTAGAAGTACTGGGCGATCTTGCGCACGATCCGCACCACTTCACGCTGCCAGGGCTCCAGCAAGGGCGCGTGTTTTTCGATGAAGTAAAGGATGTTTTCCTGAGGTTCGGCGGGGAAGCGGGCGTTGTCTTCCTTGTCGTTCTTGCCTGCACTTTTCGGGATGGTGCGCCACAGATCATTGATCTGCTTCTGCAAGTGTTCCTCCCGATCCTTCTGCCGGCGTCGCTCTTCTTCGGCAGAAATGGGATACGGCCGCTTGTAGCGATCAACGCCATAGTTCATCAGCGCATGGCAGGAATCGAGCAAGTCCTCCACGGCGTCGATGCCATGGCGTTCTTCGCATTGCATGATGTACTGCTTGGCGAACACCAGGTAATCAATGATCGAGCTGGCATCGGTCCAGGTACGGAACAGGTAGTTGCCCTTGAAGAAACTGTTATGCCCATAGCAGGCGTGGGCGACGACCAATGCCTGCATGCAGATGGTGTTTTCTTCCATCAGATAAGCGATACACGGATCGGAGTTGATCACGATTTCGTAGGCCAGACCCATCTGCCCCCGAGTGTAGGATTTTTCAGTGCTCAGGAAGTGCTTGCCGTAGGACCAGTGGTGATAGCCCAACGGCATGCCCACCGAAGCATACGCATCCATCATCTGTTCGGCGGTGATGACTTCAATCTGGTTGGGGTAGGTATCCAGCGCATAGCGCGCCGCGATACGGCTGATTTCGCGGTCGTAGGCCTGAATCAGCTCGAACGTCCACTCTGAGCCCGTGGATAAGGGTTGGCGTTTCTGCTCTCTAGCGGTCATGTCACTAACCTGCGCTGGAAGAGTTCACGGAATACCGGATAGATATCACCGGCAGAGACCAGCTGCTGCTGGGCAAACGTGTCGGCAAAGGCTTCACCGATCCGTTCGTATTCAAACCACAACGCCTGATGTTCCCGAGGGGTAATTTCCACGTAAGTGTAGTACTGCACAAACGGCATGATCTGCTTGATCAGGATGTCGCGGCAGATCGGTGAGTCGTCGTTCCAGTTATCGCCGTCAGAAGCTTGGGCGGCGTAGATATTCCACTCATTGGTGGGGTAGCGCTCAGCCATGATTTCCTGCATCAGCTTGAGCGCACTGGAAACGATGGTGCCGCCAGTTTCCCGTGAATAGAAGAACTCTTCTTCGTCGACTTCCCGGGCGCTGGTGTGGTGGCGAATGAACACCACTTCGATCTTGTCGTAATTCCGTTTGAGGAACAGGTACAGCAGGATGAAGAAGCGTTTGGCGATGTCCTTGGTGGCCTGGGTCATGGAGCCGGAAACGTCCATCAGGCAGAACATCACCGCCTTGGAGCTGGGGTTGGGCTGTTTGACCAGCAGGTTGTATTTGAGGTCGAAGGTGTCCAGATACGGCACGCGACGAATGCGGGCCTTGAGTCGATCAATCTCGACTTCCAGATCCTGAATGTCACCGAAGTTGTCCGGCTCTTCACGTTTGAGGCGGTCCAGCTCGCTGACGGCTTCCTTGAGTTTGGCGCGGCTGCTGCCGGACAAGGCAATGCGACGCGCGTGAGCGGAACGCAGGGTGCGGATGATGTTTATGCGTGAGGGGTTGCCCTCGTTGCTGATGCCGGCGCGAACGGTTTTGAAAGTGTCGGTGCCGGTCAGATTGCGTTTGACCAGGTTGGGGAGCTCAAGGTCTTCGAACATGAATTCCAGAAACTCTTCCTGAGTGATCTGAAAGACAAACTCGTCCATGCCTTCGCCTGAGTTACTGGCTTTTCCCGGCCCTTTGCCACCGCCGCCGCCCTGCGGACGAGCGATGTGCTCACCGGTGGTGAATTCCTTGTTGCCTGGATGAACCACGTTCTGCTTGCCGCCACGACCGTGATGAAGCACCGGCTCGTCGATATCGCGACCGGGGATGCTGATTTGCTCGCCGTGCTCCATATCGGTAATGGAGCGCCGGCTGACGGCTTCTTCGACTGCTTTCTTGATGTGATCACGGTAGCGCCGCAAAAAACGCTGACGGTTTACCGTGCTTTTGTTCTTGCCATTGAGACGTCGGTCGATCACATAGCTCATAGGCCCCTCCGGGGAGCTTCAAGTCGTAAGCTTCAAGCTGCAAGCGAGTGCGCATCAACTCCCGAGCCGGGACTCAACCGCTTTTCTCTTGCAGCTTGAAGCTTGAAGCTTGCCGCTGCTTCACTGCGACTTCCGGACCCGTAGGTACCATTCGGAAAGAAGCCGTACCTGTTTGTCGGTGTAGCCCCGCTCGACCATCCTGGTGACAAAGTCGTTGTGCTTCTGTTGATCCTCTTTGCTGGCTTTGGCGTTGAAGCTGATGACCGGAAGCAGGTCCTCGGTGTTGGAGAACATTTTCTTCTCGATAACCACACGCAGCTTCTCGTAACTGAGCCAGGTAGGGTTTTTGCCGTTGTTGTTGGCTCGGGCGCGCAGCACGAAGTTGACGATCTCGTTGCGGAAATCCTTCGGATTGCTGATGCCTGCCGGTTTTTCGATCTTCTCGAGTTCTTCGTTCAGTGCCACGCGGTTGAGGATTTCGCCGGTTTCCGGATCGCGATATTCCTGGTCCTGAATCCAGAAGTCCGCGTACAGCACGTAGCGATCGAAGATGTTCTGGCCGTATTCGCTGTAGGACTCCAGGTACGCCGTCTGGATCTCCTTGCCGATGAACTCGATATAGCGTGGCGCCAGGTATTCCTTGATGAACCGCAGATAACGCTCGCGGGTTTCGGCCTGGAATTGCTCCTGCTCAATCTGCTGTTCAAGCACATACAACAGGTGCACCGGGTTGGCGGCGATTTCGTGAGGGTCGAAGTTGAATACTTTGGAGAGGATCTTGAACGCGAACCGTGTAGACAGCCCGTTCATGCCTTCGTCGACGCCTGCGCTGTCGCGGTACTCCTGAATCGACTTGGCTTTCGGGTCGGTGTCCTTGAGGTTCTCACCGTCATACACACGCATCTTGGAGTAGATGTTGGAGTTTTCCGGCTCTTTGAGGCGCGACAGAGTGGTGAACTGCGCCAGCATCTTCAGCGTGTCAGGTGCGCAATGCGCCTTGGACAGCGAGCTGTTGAACAGCAACTTGTCATAAATCTTGATTTCATCGCTCACGCGCAGGCAGTAAGGCACCTTCACGATGTAGATCCGGTCGATGAAAGCTTCGTTGTTCTTGTTGTTGCGGAAGCTGTGCCATTCCGATTCGTTGGAGTGGGCCAGCAAAATACCGGTAAACGGAATCGCGCCCAGGCCTTCCGTACTGTTGTAGTTGCCTTCCTGGGTTGCGGTGAGCAGTGGGTGCAGCACCTTGATGGGCGCCTTGAACATCTCGACGAATTCCATCAGACCCTGGTTGGCCCGGCACAGCGCGCCAGAGTAGCTGTAAGCGTCAGCGTCGTTCTGTGGATATTCCTCAAGTTTGCGGATATCGACCTTACCCACCAGAGCTGAAATGTCCTGGTTGTTCTCATCACCTGGTTCGGTTTTCGCGACGGCGATCTGGTTGAGGATCGATGGATAGAGTTTGACCACTTTGAACTGGCTGATGTCGCCCCCGAACTCAGCCAGACGCTTGGTCGCCCAGGGCGACATGATGGTGCTCAGATAGCGACGGGGGATGCCGAAATCTTCTTCGAGAATCGCACCGTCTTCCGTGGCGTTGAACAAGCCGAGTGGAGATTCGAAGACCGGCGAGCCCTTGATGGCGTAGAACGGGACTTTTTCGATCAGTTGTTTGAGTTTTTCAGCCAGCGATGACTTACCGCCACCGACCGGGCCGAGCAGGTAAAGGATCTGTTTCTTCTCTTCCAGGCCCTGAGCGGCATGGCGGAAGTACGAGACGATCTGGTCGATGCATTCTTCCATCCCATGAAAGTCTGCAAAGGCCGGGTAACGGCGAATGACCTTATTGGAAAAGATCCTCGATAACCGGGAGTTGGTCGAGGTATCAACCAGCTCCGGCTCGCCGATAGCAAGCAACAGTCTTTCTGCCGCAGACGCATACGCGCTGCGATCCTGCTTACAGAGCTCTAGATACTCCTGTAGGGAGAGCTCCTCCTGCCGTGTCGATTCAAAGCGTTGTTGGAAGTGGCTAAAAATACTCATGACGTCACCTCGCTCGATACGTAGAGCCGGCGGCGGATCGTCAGTCGATGTTGGCAGCAGCTGAGTATCCAGCCGCCATTGAACCCCCCAAACACCATAAAAGTAGCTACCGATGACCCACGCGCCGGTGTACCGGCTCTCCCCTGATTACGGATGGCCTGAGGCTAAGGATAGTTCGGAATCGGAAAGATAAAGAAGTGAAGAGCAGAAAGTCAGGCAGACCGTTCGTCAGTTAGGGCGCGAACCCGCGCAGCACGCGGGATCAACTGAAATAAAAATATTTTTCGTCAGCCTTGCGAGATGTCGTTCGGAAAGGTGCTGCGCCACAGCTCGAAACCACCGTCCATGCTGTAGACGTCGGAGAAGCCCTGGCTCACCAGGTAGGCAGCTGCGCTTTGGCTGGAGTTGCCGTGATAACAAACCACGACCACTGGCTTGTCCAGGTCCGCGTTGCGGATAAAGTCGGCGATGGAGTGGTTATCCAGATGTTGAGCGTCAGGGATGTGATTGCTGGCGAAAGTCTGCGGGTCGCGAACATCCACCAGCACCGCGCCTTGCTCACGCAGGGTCTGAGCCTGTTCTGGGGGAATGCGTTTGAATTCGGTCATGGTTGGCTCCTTTGTTGTCTGGGTGTTAATTCTGTAGGAGCTGCCGAAGGCTGCGAATGGCGGTGTGTCAGAAATACCGATTCGCAGCCTTCGGCAGCTCCTACAGATGTCATATAAGAGGATTTTAGCGCCTGATCACGCCAGCGGGGTTATGCAGAATGGTCCGTGTCGCCCCGGTTTGCGCGTTGCCGTGGTCGTCGCAATCGCAAAGGTGCCGCTCAAGGGTATCGACATTGAACATCGTCAGCGCAGAACCCCACACGCAGCCGGTATCCAGCGCGTACACATTCGGCTCGTCACAGCGGCCTTCCAGAGCAGCCCAGTGACCGAAGATGATTTTCACATCGCTGGTCTTGCGCTCTTTGTGTTTGAACCAAGGGGCATAGCCGGGCAGGGCGGTGTCGGCGCCTTCCTTGCCTTTGAGGTCAAGCTTGCCATCGCTGGTGCAAAAGCGCATCCGGGTGAAGTAGTTGGTGATGACCCTCAGGCGAGTCACGCCGCGCAAGTCACTGTCCCATTTACTGGGCTCATTGCCGTACATCCCGTCCAGGAACGGCTGATAGAGCGCGTCATCGTGCAGAGCGTTTTCAAGCTCGGCGGCGCACTTCAGGGCTTTCTTTAGCGACCATTGAGGCGGTATCCCGGCATGGACCATCGCCACGTTACGCTCGGCGTCGTAGTGCAGCATTTTCTGCTGACGCACCCATTGCAGCAGGTCATTGCAATCCGGCGCCTCAAGAATCTCGCGCAAGGTGTCGCCCTTCTTCAGGCGCTCGATGTTGCGTGAGGCGGCGAGCAAATGCAGATCGTGGTTACCCAGTACGCAGACCACCGACTCGCGGATACGGTACAGAAAACGCAGGGTTTCCAGAGACTGGGGGCCACGGTTGACCAGGTCACCCACCAGCCAGAGGCGATCCTTGGCTGGATCGAAGTTCACATGTTCCAGCAGGCATTGCAGTGGTTCAAGGCAGCCTTGCAGGTCGCCGACGGCATACACCGCCATCAGTGAAGGGACCCCGGAACTGCCAGGCGAAATGGTGCGATGACAGCGTCGAAGCGTTTGCCGTCTTCGGCGAGCATTTGATAAGTGCCCTGCATGTTGCCAACTTTGGTGGTCATGACCGTGCCGCTGCTGTAGGTGTGGCTTTGGCCGGCATCGATCAACGGCTGTTGGCCGACCACGCCTTCACCGCGGACTTCTTCCACATGGCCGTCACCATCGGTGATCACCCAATGCCTTGAAAGGAGCTTGGCAGGCAGCTCGCCGCTGTTGTGCACCGTAACGGTGTAGGCAAAGGCAAAGCGATTATGCTCGGGCTGGGATTGCTCTGCGAGAAAGCGAGTGACGACGCTGACGTCGACCTGATATCGGGAATCGGACATGCAGAAGGCCTTGGAAGCGAATGCGGATAAAACCGGAAAGCCCGGTGGAATCAGTCTAGGACATGTAGACGATAACAGACGAGCTGCACTTTGATCGTCCACATGTGCTGCAAGGTCATGCCTGGATGGGTTTTTCGCTCAGTTTATCTGCCAGACGGACGAACGCGGCGAGGTCCAGCTGCTCGGGACGCAAGCTGCCATCAACGCCGGCGGCTTCAATATCATCGTTGCTGAGCAGCAGCTTCAATGTATTGCGCAGGGTTTTACGGCGCTGGTTGAAAGCTTCGCGCACCACACGCTCAAGCAAGCGGTGATCCTTGGCGGGATGAGGGAGCGTTTCATGGGGTACCAGGCGGACAATGGCGGAATCGACTTTCGGCGGCGGATTGAACGCGCCGGGGCCGACATTGAACAGATATTCGACCCGGCAGTGGTACTGAACCATGATCGACAGTCGGCCATAATCACCGCCGCCTGGCGCTGCTGCCATTCGTTGAACCACTTCTTTCTGCAACATGAAGTGCATGTCGCGGATCAGGTTGGCGTTCTGCAGCAGATGGAAAATCAGCGGCGTGGAGATGTTGTAGGGCAGGTTGCCCACGACCCGCAGGCTGGCGGCCGGTGCGTTGAGGCTGGTGAAGTCGAACTTCAGCGCGTCGCCCTGATGCAGGTTGAAGTTGGGTCTGGTGCCGAACTGGTGGATCAGGATCGGGATCAGGTCCTTGTCCAGCTCCACGACGTCCAGTTGTGCGCCACTGCCCAGCAAGCCTTGGGTCAGAGCACCCTGGCCCGGGCCGATTTCCAGCAGGCGCTCTTCCGGGCGGGCATGGATGGCGCGCAGGATTTTGTCGATCACGCCCGCGTCATGCAGGAAGTTTTGTCCAAAACGCTTGCGCGCCTTGTGTTGGAATTGCTCGGTCATGTAGGGGTCTCGGCCATCTGATAGGCGGTTTGCAGGGCCACTTGCAGGCTGCCGGTGTCGATCTTGCCGCTGCCTGCCAGATCCAGGGCTGTGCCGTGGTCAACAGAGGTGCGAACAATAGGCAGGCCCAGCGTCACGTTGACGGCGGCACCGAAGCCTTTGTATTTCAGCACCGGCAGGCCCTGGTCGTGGTACATCGCCAGCACCGCGTCGCAGTGCTCCAGATATTTGGGGGTAAACAGAGTGTCGGCAGGCAGTGGGCCACGTAGGTTCATGCCCTCGCTGCGCAGGCGCTCCAGAGTGGGTTCGATGATGTCGATTTCTTCGCGGCCCAGATGCCCGCTTTCTCCGGCATGTGGGTTGAGCCCGCAAACCAGGATGCGTGGCTGGGCAATACCGAATTTGCTGACCAGATCCGCGTGCAGAATCCGGGTTACTCGCTCAAGCCGTTCAGATGTGATGGCGTCGGCAACATCGCGCAACGGCAGGTGAGTGGTCACCAGTGCAACCCGCAAGTCACCGGTGGCCAACATCATGACCACTTGCTCGGTGTTGGTCAGCTCGGCAAGAAACTCGGTATGCCCGGAAAAGGCATTGCCGCCCTCATTGATCACGCCTTTGTGTACCGGGGCAGTAATCATCCCGGCAAAACTGCCGTCGATGCAGCCTTGCCCGGCGCGTGTCAGGGTTTCCAGCACAAATGCGCCGTTGGCTTTGTTCAACTGGCCGGTGATGACGGGAGCATGCAGGGGCGTATCCCAGACGTACAGGCTGCCAGCAGGTGCGGGCAGGTCGGGGAAGGCATCAGGGCTTACACGAATCAGATCGATAACCACGCCTAGCTGGATGGCCCGCTCGGTGAGCAGGTCGCAGCTGGTGATGGCAATAAGGGGGTGCGGCTGAGGCTGGGTGGCGAGTAGCAGGCAAAGGTCAGGACCAATGCCGGCCGGCTCGCCGGGTGTCAGTGCGAAACGCTTTGGTTTCACTGTGCAGCCTTGTCAGCGCCAGGCAGTTTGATTTCAACATAGGCTTCGTCACGGATCTGACGCAGCCATGTTTGTAGCTCTTCGTCGTACTTGCGGTTACGCAGTGCGAGAAGTGCCTGCTGATCGCGGGCCTGGTCGGTGGCGTCAGTGGAGCGACGGCCGAGAACTTCCAGCACGTGCCAGCCGTAAGCGGTTTTGAACGGTTTGGACAAGGTGCCTTGCGGCGTCTCGTTCATGACCTGACGGAATTCCGGAACCAGGGAGTTAGGATCCACCCAGTTCAGATCGCCGCCGTTGAGCGCCGAACCCGGATCTTCCGAGAAGCTCTTGGCCAGGGTGGCGAAATCATCGCCGTCCTGAATGCGGTCATAGATTTTCTGCGCCAGACGTTTGGTTTCTTCTTCGCTGCGGATCTCGCTTGGCTTGATCAGGATGTGACGCACGTGAACTTCATCGCGCATCTGTGCCTGACCCTGACCACCGCGTTTTTCCAGCAGCTTAAGGATGATGAAACCACCTGGTGTCCGTGCCGGAGGGGTGATGTCGCCCACTGGCATGGAGCCCAGCATGTCACCGAAGGGAGGAGGCAGCTGAGCAGCTTTACGCCAGCCCATGTCGCCACCTTCCAGCGCGCTTTCGCTTGCCGAGTTGGCGATCGCTGCCTGACCGAAGTCAGCACCTTGCTTGAGCTTGCCGTACAAATCCTGAGCCTTGCGCGCAGCCGCCTGGATCTGGTCGGACGATGCGCTGTCAGGTGTTGCGATCAGGATGTTGGCGAGGTGGAATTCTTCAGACAGTTGAGCCTTGCCCTGGCCCGATGCCAGGAAGTTTTTCACTTCCTGCTCGGAAACCTGAATGCGCTCCGCGACCCGGCGCTGACGCACCCGGCTGATGATCATTTCCCGGCGAACCTGTTCGCGAGCATCGTTGAAGGACAGGCCGTCATGAGCCAGCGCGGCGCGGAACTGTTCCACGCTCATATTGTTGCGCTCGGCAATGGTACCGATCGCCTGGTTCAGCTCTTCGTCGGTGATGCGAATGCCGGAACGCTCGCCCATCTGCAACTGAAGGTTTTCCAGGATCAGACGATCCAGAACCTGTGGTTGCAGTGCTTCGGCAGGCGGAACGCCAGAACCGCGTTTGGCGATGGTCTGTTGAACCTCGCGGACACGCTGGTCCATCTGGCTCTTCATGATTACGTCGTTATCGACGATGGCAACCACGCTGTCGAGCGGTTGAACCGCAGCTTGCGCTGCGGTCCCCAGGAGTAACGCGCCCAGCATTAGCGGGCGCAGACAATCAGAAAGCTTGGTCTTCACGTTCACGATAACCTTGAATGCCTTTGTCGAGGAAACTCTCTACTTTGGCGCCGGTAACGCCACCAAGTCCCTTCAACACAATTTGTAGGAATACGCCGCGGTCGCCTTTTTCGTTCTGAGGGGCTTCCTGGCTGAACTCGTCGTAGTCAACCCAGTAACGACTGATCAGGCGCAGTTTCCAGCAGCAACTGTCATATTCGAAACCACCGAAGGCTTCGAGTGTGCGGTTGCGGTTGTAATCGAACTGCCAGCGGCTGATCGCGCTCCACTGCGGCACGATTGGCCAGATGACCGAGAAATCGTGCTGCTGGATTTTGTAGTAGTCCTTCACGTAGCCCGGTTGCCCTGGCGTGCCGTAGTCACCACCACCCACGCTCCAGCGACCGGTAGTCTGGTCGTAGCGGACCAGGTCATTGCGGTAGCGGTAGCCGAGGTTGACGATCTTGTTCGGGTTGTCTTCAGGCTGGTAGCGGAACATCGCGCTGCCCGAACGGGTGCTGCGGCTGTCCGGATCCCAGTTGAAGTCCGAATTCACACGCCAGTCGCGGTTGAAGCGGTATTCGTATTCCAGCGCATAAGGCGAGACATTCGCTTGTGCGTCGTCACGATCCTTGAACACTACGCCTGGCAGTTGCACTTCACGATCCTTGAAGTACAGCGCCTGACCAATGCTGAAGCGTTGGCGTTCGAAACCGTTGTCTTCGATCCAGCGGTTGGTGATGCCCAGCGACAGTTTGTTTTCGTCACCGATACGGTCGGAACCGACGAAACGGTTGTCGCGGAACAGCGAGGCGTAGTTGAAGGTGGTTTCGGCGCTGTCGAATACCGGGATGTCGGTCTGGTCTTTCTCAGGAACATAGAGATAGAACAGGCGTGGCTCCAGGGTCTGGCGATAGTCCTTGCCGAACCAGTTGGTATTGCGGTCGAAGTACAGACCGCTGTCGACGCTGAAGATCGGCACGCTGCGGCTTTGGCTGCTGCTGTACTCTTCGTCGGCAAGCAGAGTCGTTTTGCCCTTGCTGTCCAGATCCAGATCGTACTGGGTGTAGACGTATTTCAGCTTCGGCGTCAGGAAACCGTAGCTCCAGTTCATCGGCAGACTCACCGATGGAGCCAGGTTCAGACGGTCACCGTTGGCGCGGGCCAGGCCTGAGACATTGTTGTCCAGGCGTGGAGTCGAGTTACCGTCCTGATCAACGTAGTTGCCGTTGCGCAGGTCACGGTCAAAACGGACTGCTTCGGTCTGGTAATCGAACTGCAGACCGCCCGGGTTGTATGGCAGAGAACCGTTGAAGGTGATCTGCGGCAGGCGGTTGTACGGCGTGATGTTGGAAACCGTCGCCAGCTTGTAGGCCTGGGCATTGAGCACTGCGGCGAAGGTATCGCCACGGTACGTCAGGGAGCCCTGCTGATTCAGGAAGTCAGTGGATTCAACGCCAATCTGATCGGTTTCCAGATCCTGGAAGTAGTACGGGTCGCTGATGTCGGTGTAGTCGACTTGCGTCAGCCAGCGCGAATCCAGACCGCCCTTGTGCTGCCAGTTCATCATCCAGCGAGTGTCTTTGTAGTCACTCTGCCGGCTGCGCTCGTCATCGTCGTCGTTGAGGTATGCGCCGCCGAACTGACCTTCGCTGCTTTTGGTCAGGTAACGGAATTCGCCTTCCATCAACAGGCCGCGCTTGCTCATGTAACGAGGATAAAGCGTGGCGTCGTAGTTCGGTGCGAGGTTGAAGTAGTACGGCGTGACCAGCATCAGGCCGGTATCGCTGCTGGTGCCAATGGATGGCGGCAGGAAACCGGACTGGCGACGGTCATCGATCGGGAAGTAGATATACGGCGTGTAGAGTACCGGTATGTCTTTGACCCGAAGGGTTGCGTTGGTCGCGGTGCCGAAACCGGTAGCCGGGTTCAGCGTGATGTTATTGCCCTTGAGCGTCCACGCATTGCTGTTGGGTTCGCACGTGGTGTAAGTGCCGTCCTTCAGACGAATGATGGCGTTCTCGGCACGCTTGGCGTACAGGGCGTTACCGCGAATGTTCGATTTGTGCAGGACGTATTCTGCGTTGTCGATCTGGGCTTCGCCGGTATCGAGCTGCAGTTCGGCGTGATCGCCGACGATCAGAGCACCGTTGTCGCGCAGACGGACATCGCCGTTGAGCGTGCCACGGTTTTCGGCCTGATAGAGACTCGCTTCCTGGGCCTGGACCTGCATGCTGCCTTGGCGCATGACAACATCACCGGCCAGGGAGGCAACCTGCTCTTCCTGCTCATAACGCGAAGCCTTGGCACCGATAAACATCGGCGCTTCCTTCTTCGGCGTCTTGTCGTCCATGCCCGGACGAATCGGCTCGACATAGGCACCCGAGCAATACGGACCTGTTTCGGCCAGTTGCGCAGGAGTCAGCTGTTCGCGAGGAACCCAGTCGAGGTGGCTGTAGTCAGCACTACGCGACTTCAGGCCACGGCCTTTGGCTTCGGTAACCAGCTTTGCCGCAGGAACAGAGGGTTCGCTGGTGGTGGAGCTGCTGTCCGAAGTGACCGTGCCGTTGGAGCTCACCGACGTCGTGCTATGCACGGGACGCGGAGGCAACTGGGCGGCGTTGGTCTTAGGCGCACAATTCCAGGCGCCCGAAGCAGACACTGAACAGTCATACTGTTCCGCTGCGACCGCGAACGGAGTGGCTAGAGGTTGCATCGCCAGCAAACTGCCGGTTATGAGCAACGGAAATTTTCTACGAAACGCGGGGGATTTCAATGCCATCTTATTAATCCGGGCTTCCTGCGCGCCATCTGCCCGCGGGGGGGCCGCACGCCTCTCGATGGGCTGAAAAAGATGTCGGATAATAAAGCATGACCCGCTTGACGGCTAGCGCCGTCGGAGACCCTAGCAATGCCAGATCAAGATGTACGCCTGCAACACCTCAAACTTTGGCTCGATGAGCAACTGCCAGCGCTCTTCGCCGCCCAAGGTTGGGGCGCGATACCCCCGGCCACGTTGACTGCGGCCAGTAGCGATGCAAGTTTTCGTCGTTACTTCCGATGGGAAGGCGGTGAGCAAACTTTTATTGTCATGGATGCGCCACCGCCCCAGGAAAACTGCAAACCGTTCGTGGATATCGCTCGTTTGCTGAAAAAATCCGGCATTAATGTTCCGCAAATTTATGCCGAAGACCTTGAGCGTGGCTTTCTGCTGCTCAACGACCTGGGTCGAAAAACCTATCTGGACGTGATTGATGCAGAGAATGCCGATCAATTATTCGCAGATGCCTTTGACGCGCTGCTGGCCTATCAGCAATTGCCCATGGACGCGCCGCTGTCCAGCTATGACGTAGCGTTGCTGCGGCGGGAGCTGGAGTTGTTTCCTGAGTGGTACGTGCGCAAGCATCTGGGTATCGAGATGGACGCTCAGCAGCTGGGCCTTTGGCAGCAAGCCAGCGACCTGCTGATCAACAGCGCCCTGGCGCAACCCAAAGTGTTGGTGCACCGCGACTACATGCCGCGCAATCTGATGCTCAGCGATCCCAATCCCGGCGTGCTGGACTTTCAGGATGCGGTATACGGGCCTGTCACTTACGACGTGACGTGCCTGTTCAAGGACGCCTTTCTCAGTTGGCCTGAAGAGCGCGTTCACGGCTGGCTGGAAACTTACTGGGGCAAGGCGCGTGCGCTGGGGATCCCGGTGCAGGATGAGTTCGCCGAGTTCCTGCGTGCCAGCGACTTGATGGGCGTACAGCGGCATTTGAAAGTGATCGGAATCTTCGCGCGCATTTGCCATCGCGATGGCAAGCCACGTTATCTGACCGACGTGCCGCGCTTCTTTGCTTATATAGAGGCCGTGTTGGCCCGGCGTCCGGAATTGTCAGCGCTCGGGCAATTGCTGAGCAGCCTGAAACAGCCGACGAGCCAGGCAATCTGAATCCCCTGGCGATATGAAGGTCATCATTAAAATAAGGCTATCGATTGTGTTGACGAGGCAAGTATGAAAGCGATGATTCTCGCTGCCGGCAAAGGCGAGCGGATGCGCCCGTTGACCCTGCACACCCCCAAACCGCTGGTGCGGGCAGGCGGGGTGCCACTAATTGAATACCATTTGCGCGCCTTGAAGGAGGCGGGGGTTCATGAAGTGGTGATCAACCACGCCTGGCTCGGTCAGCAGATCGAGGATTACCTGGGTGATGGTGAGCGCTACGGGCTGCGTATTGCTTACTCGCCGGAGGGCGAACCCCTTGAAACCGGCGGCGGCATATTCCGTGCGTTGCCGTTACTGGGTGATCAGCCTTTCATGGTGGTCAATGGCGATATCTGGACCGACTACAACTTCAAGGCGTTGCGAATGCCGCTGGCCGGGCTGGCGCATCTGGTGCTGATCAAAAACCCTGCGCATCACCCGGACGGCGACTTTTCCCTGATCGACGGCCAGGTGCGTGACTCTCGGGATGCAGGCACACGGCTGACCTACAGCGGCATCGCCGTATTGCATCCGAAGCTGTTCGCCGGTTGTCGGGATGGGGCTTTCAAGCTGGCGCCGCTGTTGCGCGCCGCCATGGACCAGGGGCAGGTCACGGGTGAGCATTTCACCGGACGTTGGGTCGATGTCGGCACTCACGAGCGTCTGGCCGAAGTCGAGCGGTTGCTCGGGGCGGGTCGCTGAATGCTCTGGCCAGGTACGGTGTTAGGCGCCGGCGCTGGATTTGCCATCGCCAGCATTCCCGGCGCGTTGCTCGGTGCGTTGCTGGGTCAGGCCCTTGATCGACGCCTGGCGCTGCAAAACTGGGCGCAACTGCGTGAGCGTCTTGGCGGTCGAGCAATGCCCCGGGATGACGAGCTGCTATTTGTGCTGCTGGGGCGTCTGGCGAAAAGCGATGGCCGTGTTGTGGAGCAACATATTCAACAGGCCCGGGTAGAAATGGGCCGTATGGACATGAGCGAATCCGCGCAGCGCAGGGCCATCGCGGCATTCAATCGCGGCAAGGACGGGCGCGACAGCCTACGAGGGTATTTGAGCGCCCGCAAAACCCAGCCCCACGCCGCCGAAGGCCTGCTTCGCGCCTGCTGGCGTATGGCATGGGCTAATGGCAAACCTTCCCGGGGTGAGCGGGATTTGATTGTGCTGTGGGGCAAGTGGCTGGGTTGGTCGTCCGCGAAGGTCGAGGCCCTGGCTGCGGAGCATGAACCCGCAAGAAAACCTCTGGCCAACGGCAGCGGGAGTTATCAGCAGGCGCTGAAATTATTAGGGGTGCAGACAGACAGTGAACCGGCGCACATCAAGCGCGCCTACCGCCGCCTGCTCAGTCGCCATCATCCGGACAAAATCGCTGGCTCCGGCGCGAGCCAGATGCAGGTTCGCGACGCAACCGACCGGACACAGGACTTGCATAACGCCTACAAAGTGATCAGAAACCGACGCGGGTTTTGAGGGGGCGCTCGATTTCCTGCAGGAGCTGCCGAAGGCTGCGAAGGGGTATTCCTGAAAGACCGTTTTCGCAGCCTTCGGCAGCTCCTACGGATTGCATCCAGTAATTCCGCGTAAACGTTCTTCGCGGGCAAGCCCGGCTCCAACAGGTTGGTGATTGTTTGCTGAAGCGAGGCTAGCCCGCGAATCAGGCGCTGCGGTGTATCAGGCAGGCCGAGTTATCGTTTATCGCGGGCAAGCGCGCTCCTACGGGTGGAATGCGGTCTCTGTTGGAGCGTGGCTAGCCCGCGAATCGGGCGCTGCGGTGTATCAGGCAGGCCGAGTTATCGTTTATCGCGGGCAAGCGCGCTCCTACGGGTGGAATGCGGTCTCTGTTGGAGCGAGGCTAGCCCGCGAATCGGGCGCTGCGGTGTATCAGGCAGGCCGCGTTATCGTTTATCGCGGGCAAGTGCGCTCCTACGGGTGGAATGCGGTCTTTGTTGGAGCGTGGCTAGCCCGCGAATCGGGCGCTGCGGTGTATCAGGCAGGCCGCGTTATCGTTTATCGCGGGCAAGCGCGCTCCTACGGGTGGAATGCGGTCTTTGTTGGAGCGTGGCTTGCCCGCGAATCAGGCGCCGCGGTGTATCAGGCAGGCCGCGTTATCGTTTATCGCGGGCAAGCGCGCTCCTACGGGTGGAATGCGGTCTTTGTTGGAGCGTGGCTAGCCCGCGAATCGGGCGCTGCGGTGTATCAGGCAGGCCGCGTTATCGTTTATCGCGGGCAAGCGCGCTCCTACAGTGGGTTGCGGATCGTCAGTTAGATCGCGTCATCGTTCTTCGCGGGCAAGCCTCGCTCCAACAGATATTCACTCCGCCTCAACCCACCCGCGAACCCGACGAAACATCTGTTCCTGTTCGGCGGCGCTGTTGCCGGGGATGGCGGTCAGGGTGATCTGATTGAAGCCCGGCCCTTTCTTGCGTTTGCTGACGCGCAGGCGTTCTTGCGCAGCGTTGCGTGCCACGGTCTGCTCTTTGTAGACGAAATCCGCGGTTTTGACTTTCAGGGACGGCACCAAGTCAATCAGCAGTGGCTTGGTGTCCAGAGGTTCACGCGCGGTGAGCATGACCAGTTTTTGCACCAGTGGCGCTTGCCGTTCGCTCAGGTAACGCGCCGCCCAATAGGCGCCGCTGCCGTGGCCGAGCAGGACGATGCTGCGAGCCTTGTTCTGCTGGGCGAAGCTGATGGCGCTGTCGAAGCGGGCGAAAATCTGCTCAGCCTGCGCCTTGGCCTGTTCCTCGGCCGCCGCTGCCCGTGCGGTTTCTGCCGCCGCTTCCTTTTCTGCGGCTTCGGCTATGTCAGCCTCACTTGGCGCGGCGGCTTTCGGCGCTTCTTGGGATTTATCGGTGGTTCCGGCATCAGCTGGCGCGGCTTCGACTTCCCGGGCCTGACTGTAATCAGCCTGTTGGTCCGGCAAGGTCAGACTAAGGCTCGCCCAGCCGATGTCCGGGAACTTGCGCCGCAGCGGGCCGACGGCACCGGGCGCATCGGCAGACTCATCGGCACCCGGGATAATGATCACCGCGCCTTTCGGATCTTCAGTATTGGCCGGCTTCCACAGCGCCAGAAAGGTGCTGTCCCCCGCCTGCAATTGTTGTTGATCGGCAGCTGGCAGTCGGCCCTCCAGCGCCAGGGCGTCTTCCTGGGTGCGAGGCAACAGCGGTGCGCGTTCCACGGCGGGCTCTGCGGGCTTATCGTTGGCTGGTTCAGGATCGGCCGCCATGACAGGCAACGCACAAGGTAATATCAGCGCCAGGCACAGCGTAGGAAGAATTGCGCGAAAGGTGTAGGACATTGAATATTCCAGGCCAGAAACTATCCCGGCAGCCTAATGGGTTGATGCGCATTTGTCAGGCCCGTGCCTGAGCGGATGCAGCGCTTCGATTGAGTACACAGAACGATGGGAACGACACGTTGATGAGGGTTCTGCTGCGTACTGGCGTTATCGGCTGTCTGATCCTGCTCTTTATGTCTTTTACGGCAACGGCGCAGGGCGAACCGGCCACTGACTCGTTGGCGCCATTGTCGGCACAGCAACGAGCCTGGCTTGCCCAGCATGGCCCGTTGCGGGTTGGTCTGGTGCTGCAAGCGCCTTACGCACAGCTTGATCGCCGACAGCAACAGTATTCAGGCGCCAACGTCGACCTGATGAATCTGCTCGGCAAAAATCTGCAGACCGAATTGCTCTGGCGCAGCTTCCCCGATCAGGCCGTGCTTGAAGACGCGCTGGCACAAGGCATGGTGGATATCGCCCCTGGCCTGACACAGACGCCATCTGGGCTGCGTCTCTGGTTGTTTTCCGATCCCTACATGCGTGTCTCACAACTGGTAGTCGGTGAGCGTGACGGCAGCGGCGTGGTGGATCTGGAAACACTCGACAGCCGGACTCGGGTTGCGGTGCGTATGCCCAGCGTCACGGCGGATTATCTGAAGAACACCTATTCGCATATCAATCTGCAAGGCGTCCCGCTGGAGCGTCAGGCGCTGCAGTTATTGTTGAGCCAGCAGGCGCGTTACGCGGTGCTGGACGAGGCGCAGCTCAGTCGCCTGTCCCGTGAGCCCGAGTTTGCCGGGCTGAGCATCGTCGGTGATATCGGCTTCCCGCAACTGCTGCGTATTGCCTCACCACGCAATACGCCGGAGTTGGCCGAGATCATCAGCGCCGCCTTGCATGCCATTCCCGCCAAAGACCTGGATCAACTGCATGCCCGCTGGCTGCCCCTCAATTCGGTGAAAGCCACTGAGTCACCGGGCTTCTGGCAGAACCTGTGCCTGTTGCTGCTGGTGATGTTAGTGGCCTGCTTCGCCATCGTGATCTGGCAGCGTCGTCAGCAGCAGGCGCTTGAGCGCGAGGTCTTGCTCGCCCGTGACGAGCTTTCGCGGCGCGAGGCGGGCGAAGAAGCGTTGCGGCTGGCGCAGTTCTCCATCGATCAGAGCACCGTCGGCATTCTCTGGGTCAACTGGGACAGTCGGGTGCGTTACGCCAATCAGGCAGCCCAAAGCATGCTGGGTTATGGCGCCGGAGGGGTGGTGGATCGGCCGTTGATCGATTTCGAGCCCACCCTGCACATGGATCGCTGGCTGAACCTGTGGAAAAGCGCGCGTACCAGCGAAGGTATTGCCCAAACCTTCGAAACCAACTGCGTCCGCGCCGACGGCAGCATCCTGCCCGCCGATGTCTCGCTGAGTTTTCTGCGCTTTCAGCAATCCGAATACCTGGTGGTGTTCCTCGCTGACGTCACCGAGCGGCGCCGCTATCACGAGCAACTGCGTGAGCTGTCAGCGCATCTGGAAAGCGTGCGCGAAGAAGAGAAGGCGCGTATCGCCCGGGAAGTGCACGACGAACTGGGCCAGATGCTGACTGTTCTGAAGCTGGAAACGTCCATGTGTGAGCTGGCCTATGCCGAGCTCGACCCTGGCTTGCGCGACCGTTTGAACAGCATGAAGCGGCTGATTTCCCAGTTGTTCCAGCTGGTGCGTGATGTGGCGACTGCCCTGCGTCCGCCGATTCTTGATGCGGGTATTGCTTCGGCCATTGAGTGGCAGGCCCAGCGCTTTGAGGCGCGCACGCAGATTCCGTGTCTGGTGGATGTGCCGGACAACTTGCCGCCCCTGAGCGACGCCCGGGCGATCGGCATGTTCCGCATTCTTCAGGAGGCGCTGACCAACGTCATGCGCCACGCTCAGGCGCACACCGTGGAAATCAGCCTGACCCTGGAGGAGGGCGTGATGTGCCTGACCATCGCCGATGACGGGGTCGGCTTTGTTCAGCACAAAGGCCGCCCGGTGTCCTTCGGTCTGGTGGGCATGCGTGAGCGGGTATTGATGCTTGGCGGCCGATTGGAACTGGACAGCGAGCCGGGTGAGGGCACAACCTTGCGGGCTTATATTCCGCTGCATCAAGCCGGGCAGGAGCAACAGAAGTGATCCGAGTACTGGTAGCCGAAGACCACACCATCGTCCGCGAAGGCATCAAGCAATTGATTGGCCTGGCCAAGGACTTGCTGGTGGTTGGCGAGGCGAGCAATGGTGAGCAGTTGCTGGAAACCCTGCGTCATGTGGAATGCGAGGTGGTGCTGCTGGATATCTCCATGCCCGGGGTCAATGGTCTCGAAGCGATTCCGCGTATCCGCGCCCTGACCAACCCGCCGGCGATTCTGGTGTTGTCGATGCACGATGAGGCACAAATGGCCGCCCGCGCCCTGAAAGTCGGTGCGGCCGGATATGCCACCAAAGACAGCGACCCGGCCTTGCTGCTGACGGCAATTCGCCGGGTAGCCGCGGGCGGGCGCTACATTGATCCGGATCTGGCGGACCGCATGGTGTTCGAGGTCGGCCTGACCGACAACCGGCCATTGCATTCGCTGCTTTCCGAGCGCGAGTTCTCGGTATTCGAACGCCTGGCCCAAGGCGCCAACGTCAACGACATCGCCCTGCAACTGAACCTGAGCAGCAAGACCATCAGCACCCACAAAGCCCGGCTCATGCAGAAGATGAACCTGCATTCTCTGGCTGACCTGGTGAAATATGCGATGGAGCACAAGTTGTTGTGATCTGAAAACGACATCTTTGTCGTCTGAAACATAGCCATCGCGAGCAAGCTCACTCCTACAGAAGACCGCAAACCCCTGTAGGAGTGAGCTTGCTCGCGATTGAGATATTTCAGCCAATGAAAAACTTGAGATTGAAATACCTATCCACGCCATCCCTGTAGGGCAATCCCTACCCCAATCTCTCCTACCCCCCGATTTGCGCGGGCTGCAGCCTAAACTAGGCTTGATCCCACGCAGACAAAACAAAGGTGTGGGTAATGAGCAACGTCGATTCAAGCGCTGGGGCGAATGATGTTCTGGTCAGCTTTCGTGGTGTGCAGAAGAGCTACGACGGCGAAGCCCTTATCGTCAAAGACCTCAACCTGGATATTCGCAAAGGCGAGTTCCTGACCCTGCTCGGGCCTTCCGGCTCCGGCAAGACTACCAGCCTGATGATGCTGGCCGGTTTCGAAACACCGACCGCTGGCGAAATTCTCCTTGCTGGCCGGGCGATCAACAACGTACCACCGCACAAACGCGACATTGGCATGGTGTTCCAGAACTACGCCCTGTTCCCGCACATGACCGTCGCTGAAAACCTGGCGTTCCCGCTGACCGTGCGCGGCATGAGCAAGACCGACGTCAGCGAAAAGGTCAAACGTGCCCTGGACATGGTTCAGCTCGGCACCTTCGCCCATCGCTACCCTGCGCAGTTGTCCGGCGGTCAGCAACAACGTGTGGCGCTGGCCCGCGCGCTGGTGTTCGAACCGCAGCTGGTGCTGATGGATGAACCCCTCGGCGCGCTGGACAAGCAATTGCGTGAACACATGCAGATGGAGATCAAACACCTGCACCAGCGTCTGGGCGTGACGGTGGTCTACGTGACCCACGATCAGGGGGAAGCGCTGACCATGTCCGACCGCGTAGCAGTGTTCCACCAGGGTGAAATCCAGCAGATCGCGCCGCCGCGCAGTTTGTATGAAGAACCCAGGAACACTTTCGTCGCCAACTTCATCGGCGAAAACAACCGCCTGAACGGCAAATTGCTCAGCCACAGTGGCGAGCGTTGCGTCGTTGAGCTAGAGCGTGGCGAGAAGGTCGAGGCGCTGGCCGTCAATGTCGGTCAGCTGGGCGACGCGGTGACATTGTCGATCCGGCCTGAACGCATCAGTTTGAATGGCAACAGTGAGAGCTGCGTGAACCGCTTCTCAGGTCGCGTGGCAGAGTTTGTGTATTTGGGCGACCACGTTCGTGTGCGCCTGGAAGTGGCAGGTAAGACCGACTTCTTCGTCAAGCAGCCCATCGCCGAGCTGGACCCGGCCCTGAGCGTTGGCGACGTTGTGCCAATTGGATGGCAAATCGAGCACGTCCGCGCGCTCGATCCCTTGCAGCACGTGCATTGATCTATCAATAAAAAGGCATCAGCCAGAGGCGAATCACATCGCCCACAACGCATAAACCAACACTGCTCGTGGAGAAAACAACGAAATGCTCAAATCTTTGAAGTTCACCGCAATCACGCTGGGCATGATGTGTGCCGCGCAAGCCATGGCCGCCACTGACCTGACCGTCGTATCGTTTGGTGGCGCCAACAAGGCCGCACAAGAAAAAGCCTTCTACGCCCCTTGGGAAAAAGCTGGCAACGGCAAGATCATCGCTGGCGAGTACAACGGCGAGATGGCCAAAGTCAAAGCCATGGTCGACACCAAAAGCGTTTCTTGGGATTTGGTAGAAGTCGAATCCCCTGAACTGGCGCGCGGCTGTGACGAAGACATGTTTGAGCCGCTGGATCCTGCACTGTTCGGCGACAATTCGAAATATGTGAAAGGGGCTATCACCCACTGTGGCGCGGGCTTCTTCGTCTGGTCCACCGTATTGGCTTACAACGCCGACAAACTGGCTACGGCTCCAACGGGCTGGGCTGATTTCTGGAACACTGAAAAATTCCCGGGCAAACGTGGCCTGCGTAAAGGCGCCAAATACACCCTGGAATTCGCTTTGATGGCTGATGGCGTTGCGCCGAAAGACGTTTACAAAGTGCTGGCCAGCAAAGATGGCCAGGACCGCGCCTTCAAGATGCTCGACAAACTCAAGCCAAGTATTCAGTGGTGGGAAGCCGGCGCACAGCCGCCGCAGTTCCTGCAATCGGGTGACGTGGTCATGAGCTCGGCCTACAACGGTCGCATCGCAGCCGTGGCCAAAGAGAGCAAGCTCAAAGTGGTCTGGACCGGTGGCGTATATGACTTCGACGCATGGGCAATTCCGAAGGGCTCGAAAAACGCCGAAGCGGCTAAGAAGTTCATCGCTTACAGCCTGCAGCCTGAGCAGCAGAAGACCTTCTCGGAAAACATCGCTTATGGCCCGGCCAACACCGATGCCGTCAAACTCCTGAGCGCCGAAACGCTTGAGAACATGCCGACCACCGAAGAGAACATCAAGGATCAGGTGCAGATCGACGTGCAGTTCTGGAACGACAACGGCGAGTCCCTGGAACAGCGCTTCAACTCTTGGGCTGCCAAGTAACACATTGCGTCAGAACCGGGTGCGTTCCCTACGGTAGGGGATGCACCCCTTGTTGAAAGATTTCGGAGTTCGCTATGGCCATCGCCGTGCCCTTGACTGAAGGCGCCAGCCCCACCTTGAAGCAACGTCTGGCTCGCGCCGAACGGGTTAACCGCTGGAAAGCGCAGGCCTTGATCGCGCCGCTGGTGATCTTCCTGCTGCTGGTGTTCCTGGTGCCCATCGTCGCGTTGCTCTACAAAAGCGTTGGCAACCCGGAAGTGGTCAATGCCTTACCGACTACCGTGATCGAAGTGGCGAAGTGGGATGGCAAAGGCCTGCCTTCTGAGCCGGTGTACAAAGCTCTGAGCATGGATCTGGCGCAAACCCGCAAGAATTCCACTCTGGGTGATCTGTCCAAACGCATGAACATGGAATTGGCCGGCTATCGCAGCCTGCTGATGACCACCGCCCGTGCGCTGCCGTTCAAGGAAGAGCCTGCCTCTTATAAAGACGCCCTCGAAGCGCTGGATGAGCGCTGGGGTGATCCGGCCTATTGGCAGGTGATCCGTCGCAACACCAGTAGCATTACCCCCTATTATTTGCTGGCCGCTGTGGACCATCGCATCGATGACCTCGGTGAAGTGGCACCAGCGACCCCGGATCAAGCGATCTACCTCGACATCTTCGCCCGCACCTTCTGGATGGGCTTCGTCATTACCGTGATCTGTCTGGTGCTGGCCTATCCGCTGGCGTATCTGCTGGCCAACCTCCCGGCGCGCCAGAGCAACCTGCTGATGATTCTGGTACTGCTTCCCTTCTGGACCTCGATTCTGGTGCGTGTCGCGGCCTGGATCGTGTTGCTGCAATCGAGCGGCCTGATCAACGGGGCGCTGATGGCCATGGGCATCATCGATAAACCGCTGGAGCTGGTGTTCAACCGGGTCGGCGTTTATATCTCGATGGTGCACATTATGCTGCCGTTCATGATCCTGCCGATCTACAGCGTCATGAAAGGCATCTCGCCAACCTACATGCGCGCCGCGATTTCCCTGGGCTGCAATCCGTTCGCCAGTTTCTGGCGGGTGTACTTCCCGCAAACTTATGCCGGTATCGGTGCGGGTTGCCTGTTGGTGTTCATTCTGGCGATCGGTTACTACATCACCCCGGCCTTGCTGGGCAGCCCGAACGATCAGATGGTCAGCTATTTCGTGGCGTTCTATACCAACACCAGCATCAACTGGGGCATGGCGACCGCACTGGGCGGCTTGCTGCTGCTGGCGACCATCGTGCTGTACCTGATTTATAACTGGTTGGTCGGCGCCAGCCGCCTGCGTCTGAGCTGAGGGGAGTCATCATGCTGAGTTCATATTCGTCGCCGCTGGAACGGGTCTGGTATTACGCGCTGCGCATTCTGTGCGGGCTGATCCTGTTGTTCCTGGTATTGCCGGTGCTGGTGATCATTCCGTTGTCCTTCAACTCCGGCAGCTTTCTGGTCTATCCGCTGCAAGGCTTCTCGATGCATTGGTATCAGGACTTCTTCAATTCCAATGAGTGGATGCGCGCCCTGAAAAACAGTCTGATCATCGCTCCGGCGGCGACGGTGCTGGCGATGGTGTTCGGAACCCTCGCGGCGATTGGTCTGACCCGTGGCAACTTCCCCGGCAAAGCGCTGGTGATGGCGCTGGTCATCTCGCCGATGGTGGTTCCGGTGGTGATCATCGGTGTGGCGAGTTACCTGTTCTTCGCCCCGTTGGGCATGGGCAACAGTTTCCTTTCGTTGATTCTGGTCCATGCGGTATTGGGCGTGCCGTTTGTGATCATCACCGTGTCGGCCACTTTGCAGGGCTTCAACCACAACCTGGTGCGTGCGGCTGCCAGCCTCGGTGCTTCGCCGCTGACCGCGTTTCGCCGGGTGACCTTGCCGTTGATTGCACCCGGTGTGATTTCGGGGGCGTTGTTTGCTTTCGCGACCTCGTTTGATGAGGTGGTGGTCACACTGTTCCTTGCGGGCCCAGAGCAGGCGACCCTGCCTCGGCAGATGTTCAGCGGCATCCGCGAAAACCTCAGCCCAACCATCGCCGCCGCCGCGACCCTGCTGATCGGCTTCTCGGTAGTCCTGCTGCTGGTGCTGGAATGGCTGCGTGGGCGGAGCGAGAAGTTGCGCACGGCTGTCGAATAACGCACGACCTGTAGGAGCTGCCGAAGGCTGCGAATGACGGTGCATCAGGCATAACGTCTTCGCAGCCTTCGGCAGCTCCTACAGATGATCGGCGGCGTGGCCGAAAATTCGCTCCTACAGGGGTTGGAGTTTTCCCGAAACGCTTGGAGTACAATGCGCGCCACCGTGATTCTGCTCAAAAAGGTGCGTCATGCAGCCCTTCCTCATTGCTCCATCGATTCTTTCCGCTGATTTCGCCCGCCTGGGCCAGGAAGTCGACTCTGTGCTGGCCGCTGGCGCGGACATTGTTCACTTCGATGTGATGGACAACCACTACGTACCGAATCTGACCATTGGTCCGATGGTGTGCTCGGCGTTGCGTAAATACGGCGTGACTGCCCCTATCGATGTGCACCTGATGGTCAGCCCTGTGGATCGCATCATCGGTGACTTCATTGAGGCCGGCGCCAGCTACATCACCTTCCACCCGGAAGCGACCCAGCACATCGACCGCTCACTGCAGTTGATCAAAGAAGGCGGCTGCAAGGCGGGGCTGGTGTTCAACCCGGCCACGCCCCTGAACCTGCTGGAGTACGTCATGGACAAGGTCGACATGATCCTGCTCATGAGCGTCAACCCAGGCTTCGGTGGCCAGAAATTCATCCCCGGCACCTTGAACAAGCTGCGTGAAGCTCGCGCCTTGATCGACGCCTCGGGTCTGGATATTCGTCTGGAGATCGACGGTGGCGTCAACGTCAACAACATCCGCGAAATCGCCGCTGGCGGTGCCGATACCTTCGTTGCCGGTTCAGCCATCTTCAACACCCCGGACTACAAGCAAGTGATCGACAAAATGCGCGCAGAACTGGCGTTGTCTCGCGCATGAGCGGCTTCGAGCAGCTGTTCCCGGGCCGTCTCCCCAAGCTGATCATGTTCGATCTGGACGGCACGCTGGTGGACTCAGTGCCAGATCTGGCAGTCGCAGTGGACAAAATGCTGCTCGAACTCGGTCGCCCGGTGGCGGGTCTGGCCTCGGTCAGAAACTGGATTGGCAACGGTGCGCCGATTCTGGTGCGCCGCGCCCTGGCCAATGATCTTGATCACAGCGCTGTCGATGATGCCCAGGCCGAGCAGGCGCTGGAGATCTTCATGAACTTCTATGCCGAAAAGCATGAGTTCACCGCGGTTTACCCCGGCGTGCGGGAAACCCTGAAATGGCTGCAGAAGAAAGGCGTCGAGATGGCGCTGATTACCAACAAGCCGGAGCGTTTCGTCGCGCCGTTGCTGGATGAGATGAAGTTGGGCCGGTTTTTCCGTTTGATCATTGGCGGCGATACCATGCCGACCAAAAAGCCCGATCCGGCCGCGCTGTTTTTCGTCATGAAGATGACCAATATTCCGGCTTCGCAGTCGCTGTTTGTGGGTGACTCGCGCAGTGATGTCCAGGCTGCCAAGGCAGCTGGTGTTGCCTGTGTTGCCATGAGTTACGGCTATAACCATGGTCGGCCCATCGAAGAAGAAGCCCCGGCAATGGTCATTGATGATCTGCGACGTTTGATTCCCGGTTGCCTCGATCTGGACGCTGGGATAATGTTGCCGGAAATCAAAGATCCCTCCTTTAGAGATTCCATCGTGGTGGTCACTCGCAAACTCTGGATGAAAGTCATCAAGGCCTTGGCCCGCTGGCGTTGGCGCGCCTGACTTGAATCCGGCCGGACACGTTTACCGGCACTGTTTGCTTACCTGACTGCTAACCCTCACCTACGAGGCTGATGATGAATCGCGAAGAATTCCTGCGTTTGGCTGCTGCCGGCTACAACCGCATCCCGCTTGCCTACGAAACCCTGGCTGACTTCGACACGCCGCTGTCGATCTACCTCAAGCTTGCCGATCAACCGAACTCCTATTTGCTGGAGTCGGTGCAGGGCGGTGAGAAGTGGGGCCGTTATTCGATTATTGGTTTGCCGTGCCGCACTGTCGTGCGTGTGCATGATCATGACGTCAGCGTGACCCACGATGGCGTCGAGATCGAAAGTCTCAAGGCTGAAGACCCGCTGGCGTTCGTCGAGGACTTCAAGGCGCGCTACAACGTACCGACTATTCCTGGCCTGCCACGCTTCAACGGCGGGCTGGTGGGTTACTTCGGTTATGACTGCGTGCGCTACGTCGAGAAGCGCCTGGGCAAATGCCCGAACCCAGATCCACTGGGCGTGCCGGACATTCTGCTGATGGTCTCCGATGCCGTGGTGGTGTTCGACAACCTGGCGGGCAAGATGCACGCCATCGTGTTGGTCGATCCAGCGCAGCAGGACGCTTATGAAAGCGGTCTGGCGCGTCTTGATGAGCTGATGGAAAAGCTGCGTCAGCCGATCACCCCGCGTCGCGGCCTGGACCTGACCCGTCCGCAAGCGGCGGACCCGGTGTTCCGTTCCAGCTTCACTCAGGATGACTACGAGAAGGCCGTCGATACCATCAAGGAATACATCCTTGCGGGCGACGTGATGCAGGTGGTGCCTTCGCAACGGATGTCCATCGACTTCAAAGCCGCGCCTATCGATTTGTATCGGGCGCTGCGCTGCTTCAACCCGACGCCTTACATGTACTTCTTCAACTTCGGCGACTTCCATGTGGTCGGCAGCTCGCCGGAAGTGCTGGTGCGGGTCGAAGACAATCTCATCACTGTCCGGCCAATTGCTGGCACCCGACCACGGGGCGCCAACGAAGAAGCGGATCTGGCGCTGGAAAAAGACCTGCTGTCCGACGACAAGGAAATCGCTGAACACCTGATGCTCATCGACCTTGGGCGTAACGATACCGGACGTGTGTCCGAGATTGGCTCAGTGCGGCTCACGGAAAAAATGGTCATCGAGCGTTATTCCAACGTGATGCACATCGTTTCCAACGTCACCGGCCAATTGAAAAGCGGTCTGACGGCCATGGACGCACTGCGGGCGATTCTGCCAGCGGGTACCTTGTCCGGCGCGCCGAAAATCCGTGCCATGGAAATCATCGACGAGCTGGAGCCGGTCAAGCGTGGCGTCTACGGCGGCGCAGTGGGTTACCTGGCCTGGAACGGCAATATGGACACCGCGATTGCCATCCGCACTGCCGTGATCAAAAACGGCGAACTGCATGTTCAAGCTGGCGGCGGCATCGTCGCCGACTCGGTGCCCGCGCTGGAATGGGAAGAAACCCTGAACAAACGCCGCGCGATGTTCCGCGCGGTGGCGTTGGCTGAGCAGGAGCAGTAACGCTCAACCCTGTGGGAGCGGTGCTTGCCCGCGATAAGGCTGGACGCGGTCGACTTTAAATCGCGGTGCCCTTATCGCGGGCAAGCACCGCTCCCACAGGTAGTTGCGTCGACTTTCTACTTAAAAATCCAGACTCACGGCCAGATTCACCCCCTGCTGTTTCACATCATCATTTTTGCGCCAGTTGTAGTTGGCCCGCAGACTCAGGTCCTGGGTCAGTTTCTGGCTTATGCCTAGGGTGGCGCGATTCAAGTCCCGTTGTGGTGTGTAGCCTTCCAGGGTGAAGCCATTGAGCGGCAGGCTGTTCAGGGCGATAGTGACGTCCTGCGGATCAGTCTCGAACTCCCGCTCATGGGCCACTTCGGCGAACAGTTGGGTTGAAGGCGTGACCAGGAACTTGCCCTGTAGGCCTGCGCCCAGGCGGCGTGATTTGCGGGTCTGATCGTCAAACGTCAGTGCCGTCGAACGACTGCCCTTTTCTGAATAACCGTTGACGTTCACATGGGCGTAATCAGCGCTGATGAACGGCGAGAGATGCCAGCTGCTGCTGGCCCCGGCTAGATCGAAACCCAGTCTTGCGCTTGCCCCCCAGATTTCACCGTCGGTATCGCCTTTCTCGCTGCCCTCTGCAATACCCAGGGCGAACTTGCGTTCGGCATTCTCGTAATCAAGGTGGCCGCCCGACGCGGCAAGGTCAGCCCACAAATGGTTGGCCTGATATTGGACAAAGGCCGTCGCCAGATAGCTGTTGAGCTTGTAGTCCGAATCCCGTTCTCCAGCGTCCAGGTTCTGCCGATACGCACCTGCCACCATGCCTGCGCGCCAGTTCTCTGCGAAACGATAGCTGCCGCCAACGGTCACGTTGTAGCCGTGTCCGTCTGCATTGGCTGAATTATCCTGCGCGTCGAAATCCATTTTCTGACCGCCCGCCGCGACGATGGCACGCCACTCTCCGATCCGCTGCCAATTGCCCCAATCTGCAAGCCATTGGCTGCGTAACTCATCATGCTGAGCGCGTAATGTGCCATTGGCCATTTCCGGCATCAGGCTGACTTCCCATGGCGCCGCCAGCAAGGAGTAGGCGTAATCCGCGATTAGCCGCTGCCCGGCTTCGGTGGGGTGGACACCATCGTTGAATAGCAGCTTGCTCGGGTCCGGGGTGGCGCTGTTTATACCGTAGGCGCTGTTCTCCTCGCAGCTGTTGCCGCTGAAACAAGTGCCCACCAGATTCTGATCGGCCGCCAGCCCGAAGCGTGCCGGGTTATCCAGAGTCTCCGAGACGAAGCGCGGGACGTTCAGCGGGATGATTTCAGCGTCGATCTGCGCCAGCCGACTGACCAGCTGGGTGTTGAACGCACCGCTGAGTATCGAAGTGAAGGGGGCCAGGATCGTTCCCGAAACCGCTGGCGTCTGGCCGATGTCCGGCAGCAGCCAGACCATGATGTATTTCGCCCCTGCCTGTTGCAGCACTTGGGCGCTATCGGCCAGACGGTCAGCCGCGTCCCGAGATTGCGAAAGACTCAACACCCGCCCCTGTAGGAAGTCATTCCCACCACCGGTCAGGTAATACAGCGCGTTAGGGTCTGCACGGAAATTATTGGCGACCAGATAGCCCGGGCGAGAGCGAAAGACCGTCCCGTCATCCGGATTGGTGATATTGGACTGGGAAGTAATCGCCTCGTAAATCTGATCCGTTCGGTCGCCACCCACTGCCCAGTTATTGCCGTCCGCCAGCCCCAGGGCGGCATTGACCGGCGAAGTCGAAGCGCCCAGATCTCCGGGGGAGATATTGAGCTTCATGCCCAGCAGGGTCGAAGAGTTCAGGCTGATGAATTCACCACTGCCATCCTGATAAATCGGGCCCGTGCGGTTGGTGAAGCGCAGCGTCGCCCCTGCTGGGCCGCCTGCATCGGGAAACTGCCCGGCATCCGCCAGACTGTCACCAAAGACGATCATCGTGGAATAGGGGGAGGGGGCGGCTAGTGCCGCAGAGCAGGCCAAGGTCAGCAGGCATGCCGAAAGCGGCAGGGTGAGAGGAGGTTTTCTCATTGTCCAGATCCTTACTTGTTGTTTTTTAACGACTGCTAGGAAGGTAGCAAAGGATCGGGCGAGCGCCATCCAGGGTTGTAAAGAGAGCTTTATGAAGATCCAGGCCCCTTCAGCGCCACTTGGTCCGCGGCCATTTCAGGTCGGCTGTGTCATCATTTTTTGCAGGCAGGCAGGCCATGCTTGCGCGGGGTGCGCAAGCATCTGGGAGCGAGCCTGCTCTCGAAATCCAGTCAATCCCCAGGCGGAGCCTGGACTAGAGGATGATGTCGGCTGCCAACAAGGACTGAACGCCGGTCAATTGAATAGCGAAGTCTGGCTCGGCATCGCCGTCGATATTGCCGTACAGGAATCCATTAGCGAGGCGCAGCTCTCCATAATTGTTCGCGCTGAAGGCCGCACTGCCGATGAAGGTAAATGCGTCGTTCGCCAGCGTCTGTGGACGGGCATCAATGGCGGACAAGTCCAGTGTGTCGGCCTCAATGGTCTTGAAACCCTGAATGATGTCCGCCCGCATGCCGACACCCATTTCCGCGATGTCGTTGAACACATAACGGTCGGCTCCGGTGCCGCCGATCAGAGTGTCGACACCGGCGCCACCGATCAGGGTGTCGTTGCCGGAGCCGCCTGTCAGCGTGTCATTGCCCTCTGCGCCGGACAGCCTGTTATCTGCCGAGTTGCCTGTCAGGAAATCGTCGAAGCGGCTACCGGTCAGGTTTTCCGTTCCCTTGAGCGTGTCTATGCCAGAGCCGATCGTGTCCTGTTGCGCCGATGTGGATAACTTGACCGTCACCCCAGCCGTAGCAAACAGGTATGACACAGTGTCAACGCCTGCGCGTCCGTCGAGTACGTTGTCACCGGCGCCTGCGTAGAGAGTGTTGTCCAGGGCATTACCGATTCCGTTCGCCGAGCTGCCGGCGGTCAGCACCAGATTCTCCAGGTTGGCTCCCAGGCTGTAAGTCGCCAATGAGCTGTAGACCGTATCTATCCCGCCGCTGATGCTGTCAGCGTTGCTCTCGAGCACTTTGTCGCTGGCGTCATCAACGAAATAACTGTCCGAACCATCACCGCCCCTGAGCGTGTCAGCACCGCCGCGCCCGTCCAGGATGTTGTTGGAGCGGGTACCTGTAATGATGTTTTTCAGCTCGTTGCCAAAACCGTCGGTGGCGGACATGCCGGTCAGCGTCAGGTTTTCGGTATTGGCGCCCAATGTCCAGCTGACCGACGACATCACCAGATCAATCTGCGAAGCCGAATCGTTGCTTTCGATGACCGCATCGAGGGCGTTGTCTACCACGTAGATATCGTTGCCATCACCGCCACTCATGATGTCAGCACCAAGGTCGCCGTCAAGGGTGTCATTGCCGCGACCGCCCATCAGCGTGTCGTCATCGGCGGTGCCGAAGATGTTGCCGCCTTCGTTCTGAGTGCCTTCGGTAATGTCAGAGGTACTGTTGTTGTCACTGGTGTCGGGGGTGAAGCCAAGATCGTTGGCGATGTAGTCCGCCAGACGCTGGCCGACTATCTCTGCGGATTCTTCATGCAGGTGCCAGACGTCATCGGGGTAGACCAGCGGATCAACTTCATGGCGCAGCGGTAGGTCGGTGTAGTCCACGGCAAGTTTGATGTCGCTGCGTTCGGCAGCCATCGCTTCCTGAGCGGCGCGCACATAACCCACTCCCTCAACGATGCCCGCGATTTTCTCTGGCGTGAAACCCCGGGCTGCAGCGGCGTCGGTCTGATAATGGCCGGTCTCCATGAGGTAAACGCTGAAGTCGCCGATTTGTTCGTGCAGATAGTCAAACACCTTCAGCGTCGATGTTTTATACAAGTCGGCCGCTGCCTGCTTGTCCGAGGCGCGAGCGATTTCCTGCGCGGCTTCTTCGCCCTGACCCCAGATGATGCCGGTGGTGACTGTGTCGATAGCACTCAGATTCGCCAGTTGGCTCTTGAGCAGTTCCACCGCTCGCAATAGCGCGGCGCCCGGTTGGTCGGTATCGACCAGCCACCAGGACAAGCGCTGCTGCTCGGCGTCTGTCGTGGAATAGCCCACTACTGTGCTGCCGCCGACAGCCAGGTCGATGCCGCTACCGTCGGCATCGTTGAATTGACTGCGCACGTCGTAATCGGTGTAGCGCGTCAAGTCGTTGACCAGCGCGGTGGTGCCTGACTGATCGTCATCTTCGGTCATGCGCAGCAGGCGCGCGTTGGACTGGCCGAGGGTCGGCAGGTAGAGGATCTCCTGTGATTCACGCTCGGCAAACAGAAAGTCGGCGTCGCTGAGCTTGCCCATCAGGTTGCCGCTCAGAGCGATCTCGAAACGGTTGCCGTCGGCGTCGGCAACGCTGGACTTGATGTAAGTCTTGTCCCCGGCTGCGTTGAGGGTCATGTACAGCGTGTGGTTGTCGCCGTCGCCCAGGCCCAGGAAGCCCAGCGCCGTTACGTCAATCCTGTCTTCGCCGGGTGTGAAGTCATAAATGGTGTCCGTCGCCGTCAGGCCGCCGCTGTCGTAGTCGCGATAGCTGTCACTGATGGCGCTGTAGACGAATGTGTCCCGGCCTGCGTCGCCGTAGAGTGCATCGCGGCCCGCGCCGCCGTTGATGACGTCGTTACCGGCATCTCCACGCACAGTATCTGCGCCACCCAGGCCTTGAATGAGGTCGTTACCAGCGGTTCCGTACAGCGAATCGCTCACTTCAGTGCCTTTGATGGTGCCGGGTGTGACGGTGCCGACGGTGATGGCGAAGCTATCGCTGACCGATGTGCCTGACGCATCGCTGGCAGTCAGCAATACCGAGTAGCTTGCGGAAGTGACGTCAGGCGTGCCGCTGAAAGTCAGGGTCTTGCTGTCGAATTTCAGCCACTGCGGCAGAGGGGTGTTATCGGCCAGGGTTGCGGTGTAGGTCAGGATTTCTTGGTCCGGATCCGAGAAGGTGTTGGGCTGCACCGTGTAGGAAAATGCACTCTGTTGTTGAGTGGTCTGATCCAGCAGTGGCGTATTCAGCACTGGTGCCTGGTTTACACCCGTTGCTTCGGAGAATACGAAGTTACCCGCGCCAAGGCTGCTCAGCAGATCACCCTCCAGGGCCACTTCAAAACGGTTGCCGGTGGAGTCGATGGCATCGGTCTTGATGTAGGTTTTACTGCCGTCGTCGTTGCGCGACAGGTAGATGGTATTGTTGCTGCCATCGCCGAGCCCGCGCAGGCCCAATGCAGAAAGGTCGATACGGTCTTCGCTGGTATTGAAGTCGGTGATCGTGTCGCTCTGTTTGGGTGTGCTGGAGGTGTAATTGCGATAGCTGTCCAGGCGGCTGCTGTACGTGAATGTATCCGCTCCTGCGCCACCGGTCAGTGTGTCAGCCCCTGCGCCCCCGAGGATTCGATCTGCCCCACTCCCACCATCGATGCGGTCTGCGCCAGCGTTGCCATTGAGCGTATCGTTACCGCCGGTGCCGGTCAGCGTGTCATTAGCGGCAGTGCCTTCAATGGTGCGCTCGAATATGAAGTGTTTTGAATCGAGTTTGCCCAGCAAATTGCCGCTCAAGCCCAGCTCGAACCGGTTGCCATTGGCATCGGCGCTGAGCGACTTGACGTAAGTCCGATCGGCCGCGGTGTTGTGGCTGATGCTCAACGTACCTGCAGTGCCGTTACCCAGTCCGCTGAAACCAAGATTGGCCAGGTCGATGGTGTCTTGGGTGATATCGAAGTCAGTGATCAGGTCCGCGAAGCCGGACGTTGTGCTGCGATAGCTGTCTGTCAGCGTGTCGAAGCGAAAAGTGTCAGCACCGGCGCCGCCAGTCAGCTTGTCCGCGCCGCTGCCGCCCACAAGAATGTCATCGCCCGCATTGCCGTTCAGGCTGTCCTTGCCTGGCAGGCCGAGTATCAGTTCATTTGCGCTGGAGCCATTGATTGCGTCGTTGGCGGCAGTACCTTGCACGGTCACCACGGGCAATGCATCGCCGACATAACTGCCGTCGCCATAAACCAGCACCAGCCCTTTGGAGGTGTGGCTGATGGTATTGCCTACGATGCTATTGCCATCAGTGCCGTCCTCGTTACGTTCGGCAACGCCATAGGTGGATTTGTCGCTGCCAGTGATGACGTTGCCGCGAATCAGGTTGTTGCTGCCATTGAAGTATTTGCCGGACCCACCTTGGGTATCGTCGTAGGACTGGATGATGATTTCCGGTACCGCCGACCCCAGTGAATTGTTGGTCAGGGTGTTGTCGACGATATCGACATCCTGACTGCCATAAATGCGGATGCCTGCATTGCCATTGTCATGGATATCCAGGCCCGTAACCGTCACGCCGCTGGATAGCTTGATCAGCACACCCTCGGCGCCATTGCCGTACACCGCGCCTCCGGTAATGGTGATGTTCGTCGGAGACGGGATGTTCTCGCTGCCGCGCTGGACGACGATGCCTGTGCTGCCGTTCTCATAGGCAACGTTATTGCTGAGGGTGAAGTCGTGGGTGCTGGTTACGACGTTGAAACCGTGACGATCATTGTTGTAAGCGATGTTGTTCTGGAAAACGCTGTCGCTGAGGAAGTCAGCCACGAAACCGTCCAGCCCGTTGCCGTGGGAGACGCTGTTCTGAATCGTCATGTTCACGGTCTGCTCATGGGGGTCGAAGCCATAACCTGAGCAGTCGACAATCTCCACGCTGTCGAGCATGACGTTGGAGTCTTTGCCTTCCGAACCGGGGATGTAACCGTTGAACCAGCCATCCACCTTTCCCGTGGTGTTCTCGCGGTTGCCATCCAGCGTCAGGTTGTTCATGCCGAAGTCATGGGTTTCTTCGCCATAGGCCGAGCGGACAATGCCCGTGACCTTGGTATCGGAGCCGTCCTGGAGCTTGATGACGGTTTCGCCCATCCCGGCACCGTTCACGGTGACGTTGCTTTTCAGCATCAGGCAGCCATCTGAGGGCTCCAGGCCTGCGGAGACGATATACGTTCCGCCCGACATCTCGACTGTTCCTCCGCCTCCCGCAGAGGCAGCATCAATCGCTGCCTGAATAGCGGCAGTGTCATCCGTGATGCCGTCACCAAGGGCGCCAAAGTCTTTTACGTTAAAAATCATGGTGTTACTCCGGGGGTGCCAGGCTTGGGTAGGCACGTCAAGATGACGGCATCCGGATATATGACCCTATTAGTTAATAAAGTTGCGTGCCATCTTCGCTTAATTTCGGCAAATTAGCGCCGATATGCGTCATAATTACGTCTGCCATAATTGTGGCGTTGGTGTTCGGCCGTGACGGGCCGCTGGCGTCAAAATCTGGCGTGGTGCGATCGGGCGACTCAGAAAGTTTCATTGATTACGAGGCAGCGTCGACAGCTGTCGGGGCGTCGCCAATCAACAAAAACGACTGCGATCAATTGCGCCAGAAACTCAGCTGGGCTAATGTGCCCAAACGTAAAAACGAGACTCCCCCTGTGTTGATCGTCAGCAAACTCTTGATGCGCGTAATCAAGGCTCACGCCCGTTGGCGTTGGCGCGCCTGACTAATTCCAATCCGGCCCGACCGGACCTCTTCCTGATACGCTTTTAAATCCTTGCCCTGCCGCTTTCCCGGGACAACGCCCGGTCGCTAAACTAGCGGCTACTCAATCGGCAGCGATTTGAAGGTCGAATAAATAGTCAGTAATTCAAGGGTTGAAAGCCAAATGCTGCTGATGATCGATAACTATGATTCCTTTACCTACAACGTCGTGCAGTACTTCGGTGAGCTGGGTGCCGACGTGAAGGTGATCCGCAACGACGAATTGACCGTCGCCGAAATTGAAGCGCTGAACCCCGAGCGCATCGTTGTTTCTCCTGGGCCATGCACCCCGAATGAAGCCGGCGTATCGCTTGAAGTGATCAAACACTTCGCGGGTAAGTTGCCGATTCTGGGTGTTTGTCTGGGGCATCAGTCCATCGGCCAGGCTTTTGGCGGTGACGTCGTACGAGCCCGGCAGGTGATGCACGGCAAGACCAGCCCGGTGGTACACGAAGACGACGGCGTATTTGAAGGCCTCAACCATCCGTTGACCGTGACCCGCTATCACTCGCTGGTAGTCAAGCTCGACACTCTGCCTGATTGCCTGGAAGTGACAGCCTGGACTGCGCTTGAAGACGGTTCCATGGACGAAATCATGGGCCTGCGTCACAAGACGCTGAATGTCGAAGGGATCCAGTTTCACCCTGAATCGATTCTGACCGAGCAGGGCCACGAGCTGTTCGCCAACTTCCTCAAGCAAACCGGCGGCACTCGTCAGGGTTAAGGATTTTTTTATGACTAAGCCAATGGATATCAAAACCGCGCTGGGGCGGATTGTCGATAATCTGGATTTAAGCACTGCCGAGATGAGCGACGTGATGCGCGCCATCATGACCGGCCAGTGCACGGAGGCACAGATTGGTGCCTTTATGATGGGCATGCGCATGAAGAGCGAAAGCATCGATGAAATAGTCGGTGCGGTTTCGGTCATGCGTGAGCTGGCAGGCAAAGTCGAGCTCAAGACACTCGATCGTGTGGTTGACGTCGTGGGTACTGGCGGTGACGGTGCCAATATCTTCAACGTATCGACAGCCTCCTCGTTCGTAGTGGCTGCGGCTGGCTGCACGGTCGCCAAGCATGGTAATCGGGCAGTGTCGGGCAAGAGCGGCAGCGCTGATTTGCTCGAAGCGGCCGGGGTTTATCTGAACCTCACGCCGGTTCAAGTGGCGCGCTGCATTGATAGCGTGGGCATCGGCTTCATGTTTGCTCAGGCACATCACGGTGCGATGAAGCATGCGGCGGGTCCTCGTCGTGATCTGGGCCTGCGAACCTTGTTCAATATGCTTGGCCCGTTGACCAACCCGGCCGGTGTGCAGCATCAGGTGGTGGGTGTATTCAGTCAGGCATTGTGCCGGCCATTGGCGGAAGTGTTGCTGCGCCTGGGTAGCAAGCATGTGTTGGTGGTTCACTCGCAGGATGGTCTGGACGAGTTCAGTCTGGCGGCGCCAACCTTCGTTGCCGAGCTGAAGAACGGCGAAGTCACTGAGTATTGGGTACAGCCCGAAGATCTGGGCATGAAGAGCCAGAGTCTGTTTGGTCTGGCAGTCGACGGTCCTGAGGCATCGTTGGCGCTGATCCGCGATGCGCTGGGGCGCCGCAAGACTGAGCACGGCCAGAAGGCTGCGGAAATGATTATCCTCAATGCTGGCGCGGCGCTTTATGCTGCTGATCATGCCTATACCCTCAAAGAGGGCGTGGCGCTGGCGCATGATGCGCTTCATACGGGGCTGGCCCGGGAGAAGATGGACGAGTTGGGTGCCTTTACCGCGGTATTCAAGCAGGAGAATGAAGGATGAGCGTGCCGACAGTTCTGGAAAAGATCCTTGCCCGCAAGGCCGAGGAAGTAGCCGCCCGCCGTTCGGCCGTCAGCCTTGCTGAAGTCGAGCGTCTGGCTGCGGCCGCCGACCCGGTTCGAGGCTTTGCCAAGGCCCTGATCGAGCAGGCCAAACGCAAGCAGCCTGCGGTCATCGCCGAAATCAAGAAGGCGTCGCCCAGCAAAGGTGTCATTCGCGAGAACTTCGTGCCGGCCGACATCGCCAAGAGCTACGAGAAGGGCGGCGCAACCTGCCTTTCGGTTTTGACCGACATCGATTTCTTTCAGGGCGCGGACGAATATCTGCAACAGGCTCGCGCGGCCTGCAAGCTGCCGGTGATTCGCAAAGACTTCATGATTGATCCCTATCAGATCGTCGAGGCCCGTGCTCTGGGCGCTGACTGCGTTCTGTTGATCGTCTCTGCGCTGGATGACGTGAAGATGGCCGAGCTGGCATCGGTCGCCAAGAGCGTCGGGCTGGATGTGTTGGTGGAAGTGCACGACGGCGATGAGCTGGAACGTGCTCTGAAAACCCTCGATACCCCTCTGGTCGGCATTAACAATCGCAACCTGCACACCTTTGAAGTGAGCCTGGAAACTACGCTGGACCTGCTGCCCCGCATTCCGCGTGATCGCCTGGTCATCACCGAAAGCGGTATTTTCAATCGCGCTGATGTCGAGCTCATGGAAATCAGCGACGTGTATTCCTTCCTGGTCGGCGAAGCTTTTATGCGTGCTGAGCAGCCGGGTGCGGAACTGCAACGATTGTTCTTCCCTGAACGAGGCGTCTTGATCAGTGGGGCAACTGCTGACTGATCAAGCACGGTATTGCTTCGACGGTCGCTACCGAGGTTGCACATGTCTGATTTGATCATCGATATCTGCGTCGAAGCAGGCTTGCAGGCTGAGCTGGATTTGCTTGCCTCGGTTGGTGCGGCTGAAGCGGATTTCGGACTGCTGCTGTGGCGCCCGCGTGATCGGGCGCTGGTGATGCCAAGGCGCATGAGCCGCCTGCCCGGTTTTGTCGAAGCCAGCGAAACCCTGGCTGACAGCGGTTGGCCGATCCTGTTGCGCGAAACCGGCGGCGAACCTGTGCCTCAGTCGTCGGCCACGGTGAACATCGCGTTGGTTTACGCCCAACCCAAGAGCGACCCTGATCGCGATCGTATTGAGATAGCCTACCGACGTCTGTGTCAGCCCATTCTGGATGTACTGGGCGACCTGGGTGGTGCTGCTTCATTGGGTGAGGTCGAGGGCGCTTTCTGTGATGGTCGTTACAACGTCAATCTCGACGGACGCAAAATGGTCGGCACCGCACAGCGTTGGCGGCAAAGCCAAGGTGGGCTCAGGCCTGTGGTACTGGCGCATGGTGCGTTGCTGGTTGAGGACGAACGCAGGGACATGGTCGCTGCGGTTAATCGCTTCAATGAGATCTGCGAACTTGAACAGCGGGTGCGGGCCGACAGCCACATTGCGTTGAGCGAGGCGTTTCCAGTGGATGGGGTGCTGGAGAGACTGGCGGGCGCTTACAGCAGCATGCTTGCCCAACTCTGACCAGTGGGAGCGAGCTTGCTCGCGAAGGGGGCAGCACTTCCACGCATTTTCTAAACCTTGAAAAATCTTCGCGAGCAAGGTGGAGCGCCACCCCGGCCGCTCCCACAGATACAAATCAGGCCGAGGCATCTGCGGCAGCCCCCTACCTTGTCCCGAAGACCACCATGGTCTTACCTTTGACGTGCACCAGCTTCTGTTCTTCCAGAGCCTTGAGCACGCGGCCAACCATCTCTCGTGAACAGCCCACGATGCGGCCGATTTCCTGCCGGGTGATCTTGATTTGCATGCCGTCCGGGTGAGTCATGGCGTCGGGTTGTTTGCACAAATCCAGCAATGTGCGGGCCACTCGCCCGGTGACGTCCAGAAAAGCCAGGTCGCCGACTTTGCGCGTCGTGTTGCGCAGGCGCTCGGCCATCTGGCTGCCGAGGTCGTAGAGGATTTCCGGCTCTTGATGTGAAAGCTCGCGGAATTTGCCATAGCTGATTTCAGCAAGGTCGCATTCGGTCTTGGTTCTGACCCAGGCACTGCGGATGTTTTCCTGTCCTGACGTCTCGAAAAGACCCAGCTCGCCGAAGAAGTCTCCGGAGTTGAGATAGGCGACGATCATCTCGCGGCCTTCTTCGTCCTCGATCAAGACGGTAACCGAGCCTTTGACAATGTAAAACAGCGACTCGGGACGATCACCCGCACAGATGATGTTGGCCTTCGCCGGATGGCGGCGACGTTGAGCGTGCGAGAGAAACTTTTCCAGGTGCTTGATCTTGGGAGTCAGGGGGATAGCCATTCTTGGGTCCTGAAAGTGCTTCGCTGGAGGTATTGTTATCGTTATCGGCAGGACAATGCATTTAGCCACCTTTTTACCGGTCATTCGAATGCTTTTCCGAAATTTCCTACATCTTTATTTCTAAATGGAATTTGGAGGCAAACCCGGTGGTCGCGGGCCGCTGTGCTAAGCTGGCCGCCACTTTTTTAGCAGTGGAGTCCTGGCGATGAAGGCACGCATTCAATGGGCTGGTGAAGCCATGTTCCTCGGTGAATCCGGCAGCGGTCATGTGGTGGTGATGGATGGCCCGCCCGAGAGCGGCGGGCGTAACCTCGGCGTGCGGCCGATGGAGATGGTGTTGATCGGGTTGGGAGGCTGCAGCAACTTCGACGTGGTCAGCATCCTGAAGAAATCCCGTCAGCCGGTAGAAAGCTGTGAAGCCTTTCTGGAAGCTGAGCGAGCCAACGAAGATCCAAAGGTGTTCACCAAGATCCACCTGCACTTCGTGGTCAAAGGCCGTGGTCTGAAAGAAGCCCAGGTTAAACGCGCCATTGAGCTTTCTGCCGAGAAGTATTGCTCAGCCTCAATCATGCTGGGCAACGCTGGCGTCGAGATTACTCACGATTATGAAATCGTCGAGTTGGGTTAAAAGTTCTGAATGACCAGTTAAAAAGAAGGCGCCCATTTAGGCGCCTTTTTTGTGTTCATCAAGTTATGAACAGCTGATATGAACAAACATGTGACCCTGTAGGAGCGAGCTTGCTCGCGATCGGCTGCGAAGCAGTCGTCAAAAAATTGGACCCACCATCGCAGGAAAGTCGTGCCGACTTTATCGCGAGCAAGCTCGCTCCTACAGGTCCTCAGCCTCGGCACCTATGAACAATAGTGTTCATTCCCGCCCACGTTGCTGGCAATAATATTGAAGACTGCCAGTCAAAAAAATGCAGTACGCCACCAGCTCAAGACCTTCCTCTACCATTGTCTTGGCGAGCCGTTGATAACCGTCTTGCAGAATCTGATGCCATAACGTGCCCATGCCGAATATTCGCGAGAACACCAGCACGCCGAACCCGGCGACGATCATGCTGAAGCTACTGCTTTGGCTGAAACGCGCAAGTGCCGAAATGCTGTTGGCGCGGCGGCGGGGAGTGCCGAAGCCTTTGAACAGGCAAATTGCGGCGGTTGCCAGCGCGGGCCACAGCCAGGCGCTGTGGCTGATCGGGTCAAACAGGCCATCAAGCTCGCGAATGAACATACAGGCGAAAAGACCGCCCGCCAGAGCGTTGAAGCTTTTCTGCTCAACTGCGCCACGGCTGGCCCAGAACAGTGCCGCGCAGGTCGCCAGCATGAGCTCTTGGCCGACTTCGGTAAATGACACTTCAAGCAGCTGCGTATCGGCGACAGCGATGTCCAGATAGATCAGGCCAAATGCGGCGGCGATCAATGCTATGAACAGCAAGAAGTGAACCGAAGCCTTCTTTAGTTGCTGGAGGTCTTGCAGCCTAAGTTCATCAGAGTCATCGACTGTCGAGGTGGAATGTAGATGTGCAGGGGTTTGTCGCTGGCTGGACATCGCGGCCATCCTGAAAAAAAGTCCCGACAGGGTACACTTTCAAAGCGAGATGGAAAGCAACGATGCGCGATAGTGAATATCAAAAATAGTAATAATCTTGGGGGCGGGTATTCCATTAAACACCCGCCACTCATTGTTGCTTAGTTATATACGATACGTGCTTTTTGTCATGACCTTGGCCAGCAAGCCCATTCCGAATTTGATCGGCGCCGGGAAACGGAAACCTCCTGCGTTCAACGCGCTTTCGGCGTGATGCTCCTCATCGATGCGCATCTGTTCGAGAATTGCGCGGGACTTTTCATCCTCGACTGGAATCTGCTCAAGGTGTTCGTTCAGGTGTTTGCAGACCTGGTCTTCAGTAGCCGCAACGAACCCAAGACTGACTTTGTCGCTGATCAGCCCTGCAGCAGCGCCAATGCCGAATGAGAGGCCATAAAACAGCGGGTTCAACACGCTGGTATGGCTGCCCAATTGGTGAATGCGTTGTTCGCACCAAACCAAGTGGTCGATCTCTTCTTCGGCGGCATGCTCCATGGCCTTGCGGACATTGGGCAGCTTGGCGGTCAGGGCCTGGCCTTGGTACAGCGCCTGCGCACAGACTTCACCAGTGTGATTTATGCGCATCAGCCCTGCGACGTGCCTGGTGTCCACATCGCTCATCTTCACTTCAGGCTGAACAATGGCGGGGGACGGACGGAAGGAGTATCCCTTGGACGGCAACAGGGTGCGCATTGCAGCGTCAGCTTGCAGCAGGATACGGTCGATAGGGGAGTAGTGACGTTCGGTAGCCATGGGCACCTCCGGGAAAACCATGGGGCCAGTCTACCCGAATCGGCTTCGGGAGGCTTGAGCTGGGTCATTGTGATATAGCCGATTGTAGGAGCGCGCTTGCCCGCGATTTGCCGTTACGGCTGACACATGTGTCGACTGACCTGACGCAATCGCGGGCAAGCGCGCTCCTACGAAGTGGCTGATCAGCCCGGCGGCCAGTTCATCTGGCGCTGACCCAGCACGTGCATATGAATGTGATAGACGGTCTGTCCACCCTGCTCGTTGCAGTTCATGACCACCCTAAATCCATCCTGGCACCCCAACTCCTTAGCCAGGCGTTGGGCGGTAAACAGGATATGACCGGCGAGGCCTTTGTCTTCTTCCGTCAGATCGTTGAGCGTGCGGATGGGTTTTTTCGGGATAACCAGAAAATGCACCGGTGCCTGCGGCGCGATGTCGTGAAACGCAAGTACTTGGTCATCTTCGAAGATGATGTTCGCGGGAATTTCCCGGTTGATGATCTTGGTAAACAAAGTATCCACAGCCGTTTGCTCCTTGTGGGTGGATGGTCGTGACAAATGATCGAGTGGTTCGAGTGTACAGGTTGCCCAGATCAGCGCGAGCACATGGATTTATTGAAGAGACCGGCGATGCTGCGGCTCAGCCAGCGTGAGATCAATCGTGGACTGAGTGAAATCCACCGGTTGCGCCATCCTGGGATGATTACCGCACGGTTCTTCGCCATTGCTCTAACGGTATAAAGCGCCACTTCTTCAGGGCTCATCCAGCGTCTACTACTGATTTTTCCGGCCTGGAGCTGGGCGGTGCGAAAAAACGCAGTGCGCGTAGGGCCAGGGCACAGTACCGAAACCTTTATGCCGTTTTTCTTCACTTCCTCGCGCAGCCCTTCTGAAAAGTGCAGGACGTAGGCTTTGCTTGCGTGATAGGTGCTCATCCAGGGCCCGGGCGTGAAGGCGGCGACTGACGCGACGTTAAGAATCTGTCCGCCCCCTTGCAGCGCCATCAGGTTACCGACGGTATGGCAAAGGCGGGTGAGCGCCAGGATATTCAAGTCGATCAGGTCTTGCTCTAGGCCCCAGTCCTGGGCGAGAAAAGGACCGGATGTGCCGATGCCGGCACAGTTGACCAGCACATCGATCTGGTGGGCGCCTTCCTCTTCCAGTTCCAGCAGAAATCCGGACAGCCGTAGCGGTTCACCCAAGTCGCAGGCACGGAACAGCACTTCGACGCCGAAACGCTGAGTCAGCTCAATGGCAATTGTCTCCAGCAGATCGCGCTCTCGGGCAACCAGAATCAACCGATGCCCTCGGCGAGCCAATGCTTCGGCCATGGCCAGGCCAATGCCACTGGTTGCCCCGGTAATCAAGGCGTAACGGGTCATGCCACTCTCCATTGTGCGTGTTGCGAGCCGCAGAACTGATTCCGGGCTATAGAAAACTGACTATTGATCCTGGTTGCCCTCGTACTGGCTATCCGTTGCCGGATTTTGCGCCGGATCATCGTAAGGCAGTGATTGTTCATATTCCGCAGTGGTGGCGTCCAGTTGTTCTTGCAATACATCCAGCCCACCCGACAGGCCCGACACGAACACCACAGCAATGAACAAGATCCACAGCCATGCCAGCACTTTGATGCTGCGGGTATTGGGTGGCGGCGGCGCCCCATATTGATTGGCGCTCTTGTTGCCGGGTAGCAGGACCATCAGCAAGAAGAACACGCTGCCTATATAAGGAAGCAGGCTCAATAGAATCAGCCAGCCAGACCAGCCCATATCGTGCAGGCGCCGCACCCCGATCTGGATGAGCACGACGAAGGCTGCCGCGCTGGCCACGGTCATCAGCAAGCCGCCGCCGATGAGTGAAACACTCATGACCATGGCACATAAACCAATGACGAACAGGCTGGCAATCATCAGCACCAGCGTCCACGCCAAGTAGCGCAGGCGTCCCAGCCGGCCCTGAATGCCGAAGACTTTAAGCTCTCCATATTCCGCAACGGGTTCGCCGACCGACGCGCGCGGTGGTGCATAAGGTGATGCTGGAGCCGGCTCGGACGATGCTACATAAACCGGCGCCTTTTCAATTTCCTCCAGGCGCAGGCTGATGGCTGGATCAGCCTCGATCCGTGCCTCTACTCCTGCCTCGTTCAATGCTTTGATGTAGGCGTCGGCATCTGATTGAGTCAGGCCGCGTTTCAGCGCGATGGGGTCGCCATTGAAAAGCTTCTCCACAGCAGATGTTTCACTTTTGAAAAGCTGTGCCAGATTGAGCTTGGCGGTTTGCAAATCGACGCCACTGCGCAATTGCCCTTCGAATACGATTTTGAAAAGGGTATTGGCCATGTCTGGCTTCCTTGCTGTTGAAAAAGAGTCTGGTGAGAAAACGGCCTGAACCGGAAGAAGTGCAGGTCATTGCATCATGACTCTGTAGCGTGTTTAACCGCCAAGGCAAGTGCCTCTGAAAGCCCTGCCTTGAGGTTACGTTCACCGGGTCACTCAGAAAGGTTTGACCACTACGAGAATGACGATAGCCAGCAGGATCAAAACAGGAATTTCATTGAACCAGCGATAAAAAACATGGCTGCGTCCGTTTTCGCCACGCGCAAAGCGTTTGACCTGCGCACCGCAGACATGGTGATAGCCGATCAGCAGCACCACAAGCGTCAACTTGGCATGCATCCAGGCTTGTGACATGAAGCCGGGAGTCAGGCTGATCAGCCAGATGCCGAACACCAATGTTGCAATCATTGCCGGGCCCATGATGCCTCGGTACAGCTTGCGTTCCATCACGCAAAACCGCTCACGGCTGACAGCGTCCTCGCTCATGGAGTGATAGACGAACAGTCTTGGCAAGTAGAACAGCGCTGCAAACCAGCAGACGACCGACACGATATGGAGCGCTTTGATCCACAAATAGAGCATTTTTAGTTATTCCCAGGTTCACGGTGGGTCAAATAGTAGTGGCTGGGAGGCCCATACGTCACGTTGTCGGTTGTCGCAGACGCGTTACGCCCATATTATCGACGGCTTTCCAGTTGGTAGGCAGAGGGCAGGTTATGGTCAAGGTCGGTATCGTCGGCGGCACGGGTTACACCGGTGTCGAGTTGCTGCGTCTGTTGGCACAGCATCCGCAAGCTGAAGTGGTCGTCATCACTTCTCGATCCGAGGCAGGCCTGCCTGTCGCAGATATGTACCCTAATCTGCGTGGTCACTACGATGGCCTGGCGTTCAGTGTGCCGGACGTCGCCACTCTTGGCGCATGTGATGTGGTGTTCTTCGCCACCCCTCATGGTGTTGCTCACTCCCTGGCTGGCGAACTGTTGAATGCCGGGACTCGGGTCATCGATCTTTCCGCTGACTTCCGTCTCCAGGACTCCGAGGAGTGGGCCAAGTGGTACGGTCAGCCGCATGGCGCACCCGAATTGCTCAAGGATGCGGTTTACGGTTTGCCAGAGGTCAATCGCGAGCAAATCAAGCAAGCGCGGCTTATCGCGGTACCGGGTTGCTATCCAACCGCTACCCAGCTGGGCTTTTTGCCATTGCTGGAAGCTGGGCTTGCCGACAACACTCGCTTGATCGCTGACTGCAAATCCGGCGTCAGTGGCGCGGGTCGCGGTCTGAGCATTGGCTCGCTGTACTCTGAAGCGAATGAAAGCTTCAAGGCTTACGCGGTTAAAGGTCACCGTCATTTGCCTGAAATCACTCAGGGCTTGCGCCGTGCAGCGGGTGGGGACGTCGGGTTGACGTTCGTGCCGCACCTGACGCCGATGATCCGCGGCATCCACTCCACCTTGTACGCGACGGTTGTCGACAGGTCTGTGGATCTGCAGGCTTTGTTTGAGAAGCGCTACGCCAATGAACCGTTTGTCGATGTGATGCCTGCTGGCAGCCACCCGGAAACACGCAGTGTTCGCGGCGCAAACGTCTGCCGGATTGCTGTGCATCGTCCTCAGGGTGGTGATCTAGTGGTCGTGCTTTCGGTTATCGACAACCTTGTCAAAGGCGCCTCGGGTCAGGCGGTGCAGAACATGAACATCATGTTCGGCCTGGACGAGAAGCTTGGTTTGTCCCATGCGGGGATGATGCCCTAAAAGCAGTTTTTAGCTACAAGCTGCAAGCTGCAAGCTGCAAGAGGTCAGCGCGATCACTTGCCGCTTGCGGCTTGAAGCTTGCGCTGCTCCAGAATAGTTGACCAATTTTGTCGGAGAAGCGGATAATGCGCGTCATTACGCATTATGACGGCTTAGCGCCGGGAGATATTTAACATGAGCGTCGAGTCCTTCACTCCAACGGCTTTGCAATTCACACATGGTGCCGCGCACAAAGTGAAGACCCTGGTCGATGAAGAGGGTAATGATCGCCTGAAGCTGCGTGTGTTTGTGACTGGCGGCGGCTGTTCAGGTTTTCAGTATGGTTTCACTTTCGATGAAGACGTCGCCGACGATGACACCATCGTTGAGCGCGAAGGGGTTAGCCTGGTGGTCGATCCAATGAGCTTCCAGTATCTGGCTGGCGCTGAAGTGGATTATCAGGAAGGCCTGGAAGGTTCTCGTTTCGTCATCAAGAACCCGAACGCCTCCACCACTTGCGGTTGTGGGTCGTCTTTCTCGATCTGATTGTCTGGCTTTATAAACAAAAACGCCGCGCAAATGCGCGGCGTTTTTGTATGTGCCGATTTTTAAGCGGGGTAGATAGCACCCAGTACGCGCAGCCCTCGGGCTCCCGTAACGGTAGGCCTGTTGGCCGGCACGCTTTCCAGGCAGCAATGAGCCAGCCAGGCAAACGCCATTGCCTCAACCCAGTCCGGATCAATACCGAATGCTGCGGTGCTGCTGACTTTTGTCTGTGGAAGCAGCTCAGCCAGACGCTGCGTCAGCGCAACGTTGTGCGCGCCGCCACCGCAGATCAACAGCTCTTTGGTTTCAGATTGCGCGGATTGCAGGGACTCAGTGATGGTCTGCGCTGTCAGCTCCATCAGTGTTGCCTGCACGTCCTGTGGGGAGAGCGTGGGTAGTTGAAACAGATGGTGATGCAGCCAGCCAAGGTTGAAGACTTCTCGGCCGGTGCTCTTAGGGCCCTTGGTCAAGAAGAACTGATCGCTGAGCAGAGCTTTCAGCAAGGCCGGGTCGACTTTGCCACTTGCGCCCCAGGCGCCATCACGGTCAAAGCTTTCACCGCGCTGAGATTGAATCCAGGCATCCATCAGCACGTTGCCAGGGCCGCAATCGAATCCGGAGACCGGACGATCCAGCTCAATCAGGCTGAGATTGCTGAACCCACCGATGTTGAGTACTGCGCGACGGTCTTTATTGTCGTCGAACAGCGCTTCGTGGAAGGCAGGTACCAGCGGGGCGCCTTGCCCGCCAGCGGCGATGTCACGACGGCGAAAGTCGCTCACTACGGTGATTTCGGTCAGCTCCGCAAGTAGAGCGGGGTTACCGATCTGGATGCTGAAACCACGCGACGGCTCATGGCGTATCGTTTGGCCGTGGCTACCAATGGCACGGATCTGGCCAGCAACCAAGCCTTGCTCTGCGAGTAACGCCAGAATGCCTTTCGCTGCCAGGTGCACCCATTTCTGCTCGGCGATGGCCGCTCGAGTCAGTTCGTCCGGGCCGCTGGAGCAAAGCCCCAGCAGCTCGGCGCGCAGATCTTCCGGCATTGGAATGTAGTGAGTTGCCAATAATCTTGGCCGGTCATCTTGCTCCACAAGGGCGATATCGATCCCATCGAGGCTGCTACCGGACATCACACCTATATAGAAGAAGGCCATGGCTTATCGTTTGCTCGAGGCCAGCATGGTGGCCTTTTCCTGATCCATACGAGCCATAAGAGGCTGGCTCTGCTGCATGAACCGCTGTTTTTCGGATTTGGCGATAGGGTCTGCCATCGGCAGCTTTTGCCCCAGTGGGTCAACGTGTACACCGTTGACCTGGAATTCATAGTGCAAGTGCGGCCCTGTCGACAGGCCGGTAGTACCAATATAGCCGATCACCTGACCTTGCTTGACCGTGCCGCCGGTTTGAACGCCCTTGGCGAAGCCCTGCATGTGGCCATAGAGCGTGCGATAGGTGTCGCCGTGCTGGATGATCACAGTATTGCCGTACCCGCCACGCCGACCGGCCAGCAAAACCTTGCCGTCACCGGTGGCCTTGATGGGCGTGCCACGTGGCGCTGCATAGTCCACGCCTTTGTGAGCGCGGATCTTGTTCAGAATCGGGTGCTTACGGCCCATGGAAAACATGGAGCTGATACGGGCAAAGTCCACCGGTGTACGGATGAACGCCTTGCGCATGCTGTTGCCGTCGGCCGTGTAGTAATTGGTGTTGCCTTGCTTATTGGTGTAACGGACAGCGGAGTACGACTTACCGTGGTTAGTGAATCGGGCAGACAGGATGTTACCCGTGCCGACGGTTTTCCCGTTCACGACCTTCTGTTCATAGATGACGTCGAATTCGTCGCCTTTGCGTATGTCCTGAGCGAAGTCGATGTCGTAGCCGAAAATGTTGGCCATATCCATGGTCATGCTATGGGTCAAGCCAGCGCGCTGTGCGGACTGCGACAGAGAGTTATTGATGACTCCGTGAACATAGGCGGTGCGCACATCCGGTTTGCTGATTTCCCGGCTGAAGGAGAAGCCTTTGCTGGTTCTGGAGAGGCTGATGGTTTCCAGCTCGCTCAGCTTGGTGTGCAACTGCTTGAGCTGGCCGTCGGGGCTCAGCTCAAACTGCAGTATCTGCCCGTTCTGCAGGCGACTGAACTGCTTGGCCTGCTTATCGCTAGCCATGACTTCATGAACGGTTGTCGCCGGAAGACCGACTTTCTCGAACAGAGTGGACAACGTATCGCCTTTGGCGACGAGCACTTCACGGTGGTTGGCATTCTTTGCCGCTGCAACTGGGGCTTTGGCGGGTTCCGGTTTAGTGGCGACGCTCTCCTCGGCCTGTTCTGCATCGTTGTCGATCTGGGCAAATGGAGAAACTGTTGCTTCTTGTGTGGCTTGATCCGTTTCCGGAGCGTCTTGGTTAGGTGCGATCTGATCAGCAGAAGCCTCCAGATCAAGATTCAAAATTGTTTTTTTGGCTTCAACTTCGCTTGATGGGAAGACCAGAAGGGCCAGGCTCAGCAGGGCGGCGATGCCGCTAGCAGCGAGCAGGTGGCTCTTTGGATAAAGCGGGGGCGCTTTAGGCGGTGTGTCTATCATAGGTAATTTGACTTTGAAAAAAGATGAATTGGAAAAGATGAATGACATGATGAAGATGAAATAACTGTATAAAATATAACCAAATCCTATGCGAAGCAACCCTGCCAACGCGTCGCTGCGCGATTCGTCCCTGAACGCTGGGCAAAACTTGTAATTGGGCTCTGATCTTGTATGGTTGGTTCCCTTTGAAAATGGCGAAAATGGGGCGGATATGAAGTCGGTTGAAGAGCAGCTGGCGCTGATCAAGCGTGGTGCGGATGAACTCCTGGTCGAGGCTGAGCTGGTTACCAAGCTCAAGCGTGGTCAGCCACTACGTATTAAAGCCGGGTTTGATCCCACGGCACCTGATCTGCACCTCGGTCACACCGTGCTTATTAATAAGCTGCGTCAGTTTCAGGACCTTGGCCATCACGTCATTTTCCTGATCGGCGACTTCACAGGGATGATCGGCGATCCGAGCGGCAAGAGCGCTACGCGTCCGCCGTTGACTCGCGAACAAGTGCTCGACTACGCCGAAACGTACAAGTCCCAGGTATTCAAGATTCTCGATCCGGCCAAAACCGAGGTGGCGTTCAACTCCACCTGGATGGACAAGATGAGCCCCGCGGACTTCATTCGTCTCTCATCCCAGTACACCGTTGCTCGAATGCTGGAGCGCGATGATTTCGACAAGCGCTATAAAAGCAGCCAGCCCATCGCTATCCACGAATTCATGTATCCGCTGGTTCAGGGCTATGACTCGGTAGCGCTGCGTTCCGATGTTGAGCTGGGCGGTACGGATCAGAAGTTCAACCTGCTCATGGGGCGTGAATTGCAACGTGCCTATGGTCAGGAGCCGCAGTGCATTCTGACCATGCCTTTGCTGGAGGGGTTGGACGGCGTCAAGAAGATGTCCAAGTCGTTGGGTAACTACGTCGGGATCCAGGAAGCGCCGGGCATTATGTACAGCAAGCTGGTATCGATCCCGGATGCTCTGATGTGGCGCTACTTTGAATTGCTGAGCTTTCGCTCAATGGACGAGATCAATGGCTTCAGGGCTGATTGCGAGAAGGGTGCGAACCCGCGCGATATCAAAATCAAGCTGGCTGAAGAAATTGTTGCTCGGTTCCATGGTGAAGAGGCTGCTGCCAACGCGCACCGCTCTGCCGGCAACCGTATGAAGGAAGGCGAGCTACCAGATGATTTGCCTGAGTTGTCTGTGGTTGCTGCTGAAGACATGCCGATCGCTGCTGTCCTTAATAAGGCAGGTCTGGTGAAGAACTCCGCAGTGGCCAGGGATCTGTTGGCTTCTGGTGGTGTGCGTATAGATGGTGAAGTTATCGATCGCTCATTCGTCTTTAAGGTTGGAGATACTCACGTTTGCCAAGCTGGTAAGAAGGCATTCGGGCGCATTACGCTGGTTTTAGAAGAAAGCTGAAAATAGGGGTTGACGGCCTCTCGAATCTCTCTATAATTCGCACCTCTTCTGGCGCAGACAGAACGAAAAACTTCTTGATAATCAATGGGTTGGACGATTCAATCAGCGAAGAAGAGGTTTCGATGAAGTTGATCGAAAGCGGTGAAAAAAGGTAGTTGACAGCAGGTTGTAACGCTGTAGAATTCGCCTCCCGCTAACGAGCAACGTGATGTTGA